>Ga0325403_1000085_pt1 | contig 46698 bp, 30 predicted proteins | sample PopdelMetagenome_19_FD_205665 | JGI IMG/M metagenome (GOLD analysis project Ga0325403, IMG submission 205665) | Populus deltoides microbial communities from Bellville, Georgia, United States - Xylem-PdKOR-R4 | ecosystem: Host-associated > Plants > Phyllosphere > Stem > Wood/Secondary xylem... | reverse complement strand
TAATCATTATGAATGTATCACTTTCTAATTCAAAAAGAAAGGCTACCTTTCAATTCTCAAACATCCCAAGCACCTCATTAAATTCATTTGCAACCTCAAAACACCTTTCAATTAGTAAAAAAAAAAAACACAATCAAATCGAATAAAAAAAATTCTCAATCTCTAATCTACGTTTTCTGGCAAGATGTAATTGTAAAAACATCTCAATAACACTTCTCTCACCAATATAAACCTCTTGATTCCAAGATCGACTTAATATATGATTGGAAAGTGGCCAACCGATCACCTTTTCTTTTCTCCCTTTATTATATAACGACTTTTTTCTCCTTTCTCAAAACTCAAGGACTGAAAATTAAAACAAATAGTATAAACCCTCGGATAAAAACCTTATAATGAAATTGAAATAGTTAAATGAAAAGAAGAGATAGAAAAATTAAAGTGGTAAATAAGTTTAGAGAATTTTTTTTTTATCAAAATGAAATAGACTTTTTGCTCGAAATTTAATGTATAGTCTTGGATGAAAAGTTTTGGAGTTGCTAAATATTACAAATGTAATTTATGAGTAGAAGGGTTATATTGAATAAATTAATTAAGTCAAATAAGAGTTTTAATGAAAGGGATGAAATAAAATAAAAAGAGTTTATGGGACGAATGTATAAATAAGAGAAATATGAGGCCAATATATAAATAAAAGATATGGTGGGGTCAATGTAAAAATAGAAGAAAATATGAGGGGTTAATATATAAATTAAGAAAACATGAGGGCATAATGTGCAAATAAAAAAATATAAAGGGGGCAATATGAAAATAAAGAAAATTATAGCTATAAATAGAGAAGAATTCTCAAGAAATTCCTAGATTTGGCTAGCCCTAAGAGGAGAAAAGAGGGAGGAGAGAGTGAGTTAAAACACTTATATAAAAATCACACTAAAAACACCAAAGAAAGTTAGATTAGGATTCAAAACGTGTTAGGGGAAGATTTACACAGGAAAAATTAAAGAATTCCAAGGGGTTCAACCTTGATAAGGGCAACATAAGAAAAGAAAAGGAGGGTGGAAGAAACTTGATTCATCTTTGGATTTCAACTTTAATTTCTTGTTTTTAGAAGATAATAAATTCTCATAATAAGTTGTTCTAACTTGTTTTATATTGTTTTTTTTTTTAATGGTGGAGTTGCTAGAGTATTTGGTAGAGGTTTATAGTTTATGAAGTTGAATATGAAATTGTGTTTTGATTATGGCATGATGATATTTGATATAGGTTATGAAAAAAAATGGGTTAGTAGAGAGAGTTTTCATTTTAAAGAATGGATTTCATGAGGTTAATAGGTTTAAGATTATGTTAAATGATGATATATGAAGGTATTATATGTTATGGTTGCTAAAAATGATGAAAACATGCATGAGAAATAAATAGATACTTGTTAAACTTAGAAATAAAAAATTAGACAGCTTGTCTCTCAGTTTCTCCACTAAGATTAAAAAGCTAAGATGATAGGATTTGAGATAACTTCAATCATAAGCATTATAGACAAGGATGTTACCTTTTTAATGCAACTGACCTTGCTTAATTTGGAGTGATATTATATGGGATAAAAACCGAAGAAGGGTTTAAAATGAAATCAGCAAGATAATTTTTTGTGCTATTGTAATTTGTGAATTTAGACAAATAGATGGTAAAAGTGGGTTTTGTCATCTTCATAAAAGTTGTAAACTTATGTTTTGGATTTCTAAATAAAGAAACTACACATAAAACCAACTTTCTAATTATAATTAAGATATTACATAGTGTTATGAGTCAATTATGTTAAATCACTTGAAATTTGTAAATTGTTAGCTCTTATTTGTTGTTCTTAATTGAAAATGTTGAATTATTAAGGGAATGAAAATAGAAAGTGTGTGTGTGTATGCATAAAGCTTGAAATTAATAAAGTGTTTATGTTGATACAAGTGAAATCATAAGCACCAAAAGTAGCAAGGGACGACCAATAAAGCACAAACTTCAAATAAATGTTTGTTACCTTAGACAATTATTTTAAAGTCTCTTATAAATTATTTATTGAGGTTATTTTAATATGAACATCAAAAGTTTTATTATACATGTTTATTATATGAAAATTGGTTGAATTAGCCCCTTGGTTCGAGACCGGTGCCCCGTGAATGGGCTATTGGTTGAATTAGCTCCCTAGTTTGGGACTGATGAACCTTGTGAAAGGGCTATTGATTGGACTAGCTTCCTAGTGCTAGAACTGATGCCCTAGAAATGGGTGATTGGTAGAACCAGTTACTTGGTTTGGGACTAGTGCCCTGTTAAATTGGCAATTATAAAAATTTGGTTGATGAAATTAGAACCTTAGATAACAGGCTATTAAAAAGAAATTGATAGTGTGTTGTATAATTTCTTAAATTTTTTAATTAATTTTTATGTTATTTTTATACATTAATGTTCAAGTTTATCTCACCATCGTATCTTATACTTGATGAATTGATGTCTCTTTTATATATTTACTTAGTTTAATAAGACAACGAAGACATTCCTTTTCGGATTGTATTTAACATTAATTATGATTCGTATGTATAAATTTATGCAATACTTTATTTTTTTATGTAATAGATTTATATTTATTATCTAAAGTTATATGATGCATGAACCCAATTGTTATAAGTAATTAATTATTTTTTTTTCTTTAATTAGATTGCATGTACTTTTCTTAGATTTTATTTAAAAAAAAAGGTGTGGAAAAGTAATGGTTAAATGATGACGGCTTACGTCCAGGATGTTGGACTATGTATTTAATATATTATTAATGAGAAATTAAATGGTATTGGTGATATCTTGGTACCACTTATATATATTAAAAAATTATAGAACTTTCTTTTTATTATCCTAGTAAACTTTATTTTAAAAGTTAGGGTTGTTACAAATAGAGTTTAGAATCTAAATAAAAAGAATAAAACTAAAAGGATTAAAATATACATGAATCAAGACTTTGTGGATGAAAATGAAGTTTTTTATGAAAAAAAAATGAAAAAGCCCATTATTTAATCTTATTTCATTAAATTGGTCTCCAATTCAAATTGAAATTCTATCGAAAACCTTAAATTTCTTAAAATATGCAAAGAAAATAAAATCTTACCACATAAAATATTTTCAACATCATATGAAAGGATAAAATTGAAAGAGAGTAAAGTTCAATGGTCAAAAATTAAGGCAATGTTCAATGAATAGTGTCATTCACAATAATACATAGTAAAATACCATATTATTTTAATGTTATTGTATAATATATGTTTACAATCATTTAAATATATTTGACATGTTGATACTATCAGTGACTCTTAAATGATGATAAGGTGATTCTCAATATTCATGATGAGTGTAAAGGACATGATAAATTGATATTTGGATTATTTAAGGCATACTTGTTTGATCTCACCATAATTTTTTAACTTTTTTGGTATGTTATGTGTTGCCGTTGCTATTTTAGGATTATTATATGTATGTTTATTGGTTGTGTTTGTGATTTTTATTTTATTTATGTTCATTGTATTCTTCGAACCACTTTTGAGCTTTGTCATTTCAAAAAATTGCTATTAGCATCAAAATGATTTTTAATGTTGAAATTTTGCTTTTGTTATTTAATTCTAATTACTACAATATCTAGTTTACTTAAAAACAATATTTACTTTATTGTAGCATAAAAAATCTTGTTCTAAGTAATCATTCATGGTTAAAAGGGTTTTTTTTTCCTACATGGTTTTTAATACATTTTAGTATCAAAGATATTATTTAAAAAAAAAATTATATCATCAATGTTATTAAGATAAGTCATGCTTCAAGTATATACTAGTAGATTTGTCTATGCTCCGATGAGGATTGAACTGCTCTGTTTTTAAACTTACAAAAAATGTTAAGAGTATGGAGATAATTTTTTTACAGTATCATTAAATCCAATCAAGTGGTTTGATCTTGAAATATGTCAACTCAACTCTTTGTCTAACTCGAGTTTCAAATTAAACCATAAAGGAGCTGGTCCAAAATAAATTATTCAATTTAATGAGTTTAAAGACAACTTGAATGGCTGGTAAGAACATGACATAATTGTTTTTTATATTGAGACGATATCAGATTGGATCGACCCCAGTCACCCTGCAACCTGGGTCATTGACTTCAATGGGTTTAATAGCTTTGTTGTTTTTGTAAATTATTTTTATTTAATTTTATGATAACATTAGATACTTTCAAGATCGAGCATCAACCATAAAAAAGATATTTATTTGAGATCGTGATAACCCTATCTATAGAAAGTAGAAAAAAAATAATCATGAATTCTTTTTCTCAAATATTAGAAAAAAATTAGAAAAAGCAAAGGATTAGAAACTAGAAAAACACATATCAGGTTTGATGGGTAAACCCGTTAAACTCGTGAATTTGATAACCTAGGTCAACACGTCAAACCCTCAAATCAGGTAATAAACTCCATTGAGATTAATAACTTGTTTTTTTATATATATAAACTATTGTTTATTTAACTAAATGATAACAAAAATAGATGATTGCAAAATCGAGCGTCAAACTAATACAAAAACTTTTTTTTAAGACTATGATAACCTCATAGAAAGCAAAACAAAACAAATTATGAAATTCAATTCTCAACTAGTCTAATATCGAAGGATGAAATAAAAAAATGAATTTTTTAAAAAAAGTTAAACTCATCATACTTATCAACAGGTCAATGGACTTTCTAAAATTTAATAACATGTTTTTTTTTTCAAAATTAGTTTTTTAACTATATGATAAAAATAAAAATAGATAATCAGATAATCGAATTCAATTAGAAAAAAAAAATACTCCTCTAAACTCGCAAACCGGGGTAACTAAGGTTACCTTGCCAAACTCGTAAATTAAGTCATTGACACCACAAAGATTAATAACCTAGTTTTTTTAAAATTATTTTTTATTTATCTAATTTTTTTAAAATAGTTCTTATCGCAGTGCTGAAATATTTTTTTGATACCAACCCGATGCTACGATATTTTTTGATACTGTGATAATTATATAAAAAGCAAATTAAAATAAATTATCAACTCTAAATCTTCATATACATATCATATAACGACTAAATAAAAAAAACAAAAACCAAAGAAAAAAAAGTGGGGTCAAAATGAAAAAAAAAACATAACACACCTTTAAGCTTTTTACTAAATTTTTAAGCTAGCCACGTTTGTTCACCTTTCTTTGCATTTTAAAATGATTTTGTTTTAATTGTGCTTGTTTGTCATGCTTACCATCCAAGATAAGCATTTTTCTATTTAATTTTATCATTTCTTAGAAAGTCTCCCCTCCATTTCTATCATTATTTTATGTCTATTATGCTTTCTTTTTGTTTCTTTCCCTATTCAATTCAAGTTTATTTTTCTTAATCATTATATACAACATCTTTGTATGCCTATGAATTGTACTCTTCCATTCAAGCTACTAAACTCGTTTCAATAAGTTTATTTGCTTCGGTTTGTTATTTGTTCGCGTTTTCATATTTTAAAAATATATATGCATTACATTGTTGCATTATATCGCTAATTGTTTCTTTTGATTAAATGTTTGTTTTATTTACCTATTACATAATGTTTTGATAAAAGCCCCTAAGGAACGAAGGCCAATGATATTTTTTTTTTCTTGTATTACATAAAGTCATGTTTTAAAATAATTCTATCAGGCTCAAAGTGCCAAGATAAGCATAAATTGATTGCCTAGACTACAAATTGTATAATGACAGCACTTTGATAATTATAACTTTTATATGTTGCATGCTAGTTGAATTTTAACTTTTTGACTTGTCATAACCTAAATTTTAATTTTTTTTGCTTTTTTCTTTTTATTTCTATTTCTATTTATATTTTTAATAAATAAAAAGAAAATGAAATGAAAATAATAATTAAAATTCAGGTCAAGACAACATAAGTTGGAAGTTTGGAGGGTTTAATCATGATGGAATTTTAACTTTAGAAGTTAATTTTGGAAGAAATTGAAAACATTAACAAGTTTGGGGTTTTGATTAAACTTTAATTTGATTTAATTAATGATATCGAGAGTTTAATTGAAGAATTGATAAGATTAAGGACTTAATTAAGCTTAGAATAAGTTTAATTAATGAAATCAGGGGCATAATTGAAGAAATATTAAATTTCTAAGCTAATTCAGGTCAAAAGTACAAGTGATTAAAGTCCAGAGACCATCTTGTAAAAGGCGCTGCAATTTTGCCCATGGGCCCGATTAAGAATTGTTGAGACTTGGAGGGCTAGATTTAAAAACGGTCGCCCAGTCCATAAACAACATCGTTTTTCATTTCTGGCCATCGTACTCCCTGTATAAAAAGAAAACAATTGGAAAAACAGTCGATCAAACCACCCGATGATTGATCTCCATAACCGCCATCACCACTTTCCGAGACCGTTCCCACCATTGGCAGGTCATAGAGATGAGGAAGAAACCACCACCAAAGACCCCTGCAATGGCAGGACTCCAAGAATCCGAGAACTTGTCAAACACCAAGTCCCAGCAAACTTTATCCTCTTCCTATAAAGGAAGAGGCATGCTAGAAGTCTGCCATTGAATCCCTATAAATACCCAATAAGGCAGCCATCGCCAAGGGGAGAAAAAAAAGAAGGGGGGAGGAAAGAAAAAAAGATAACAACAAAAAAAACCCCACAGACAAAGAGAGAGAGACTAGAGAGAAAGGGAAAGAAGAAAAACGAAGGAAGAATAGAAACAGAAAGGGGGAACCACTGATCGACCAAAGGACCGTCACCTCGCGTTTTTGTCTTCAGCAACACGCCCAGGTAAGTCTTCTTTCTCCTTCCTTGTTTTACATTTTCAAACTTCTCAAAATAGTGTGAAGGTAATTATAATTACCTTCACAAATGTAGTGCACGTGTGAGCTAGTTCACGCATGCCTGCTACCTAGTCGGGTCATTGGCTTGGGCCAGTGACCAAGTTGGGTCGGCCCAGCCCGTACAACCGGGCTAGATCTAGCCAGGTAAAACAAGAGAGACTAGGCCGGGTCTAGGACTTACCCCATCCGGCCTAAGCTACTTTTGGTCAAGGGTGTGCTTGGCAAAACACACCCTTGTGTCTTTTCTATATATTTTATTTCATTTTTGTTTTGATATCTAGCCAATTAAACCCCTTTTTTATATCAAAAAATTCCAGAAAAATTTGAGGATCTTTGTTGAGTTATTTGTGGGCCTCTCACGCTTTGTTTTATTTGTTCACTGTGTTTTTTTTTCTACTATATGTTCAATCTGTGGATCATTGCTGTTAAATGCAAATCTTTTGTGCAATGCTTTTTTATTCTTGTCTAAAAAGAGTAAATAATAAAAAAGGTAAACAAAAAGAAAAAGGCATAGAAAAATTGGTTCTTCTTCATTAAAAATTTAAAATTTTATAAACTTATTCACTAGAGCTAGAGTCAAGAATATCATATTTTTTTAGGTTTGTGTAATGTTTACCAACACTAGAGTTGGAAATATTCGTAGGTATTGTTCACCGATACTAGAGTTAGGAACATGATAGGAAGAACAAAAAAAAGAAGAATAAACTCTTACCAATTTTAGGGAAAACCAATAATGCAGTCTGTCTCAGGTAGGATGTTTAAGGGGTGATAGCATCTTTCCATTTCGCATAACCAGTCCAGGACCATAGAATCTTTATTGACCAGTTAGGGTTCCTAGTGACCATAATACTAGGTGACGACTCCTTGAATTAGACCTTTCCCCCAAAGAATAAGATGCTAGATATTTGTTCTCTTTCCATGAGAAATTTTTAATTGGTCATCGCGATGTCCTAGTATGACAGAATGACAACTCTACTGAAGACTTCTAGGACTAAGCTTTGCCTTTTATTTGTCAATTAGTATAATGTATGATATGTTGTGTTTATATGGTTATCGCTTTTTACCACTTTACCACACATTCTTATTGTCATGCATCACTTCAAGAGTATACATGTTAAAATTTAAGATAGGTGGGGGAGTAACGGTACCCCAATGGTTTTACCCTGGGTCAGACTCGTGAAACCATCCAACTGTCGCTTGATTGTTTACTCGATAGTGGTCAATACGTCGATCTAATATTACTTAGAGCTTATATCTTCAAACTACTTGTAAGCCTCATATCGACCTTTCGAGGATGATCATTGAGCATGCAAAAGACCATTTGAGACTAGATAGTAACCTACCCTCGTGATGCACTTAACGACTAGAACTGACCTACTAGATTGTACCCTGTGTAATCTCACTTTGGCTAGCCCAACATGCGACATCTTGATTTCCATGACCATTGGATGGCAAATGGTCGTCACATAGGATACAAGAATCTAAGTTGTTATAGTTGACAAAAGAAGACCACTTTGATTTGAAAGCTGAAAGGTGTATTAAAAGCTCAAACTTTAAGCGAGACTGGCCCTTATTAGCATGATAACAACATCATATCCTTAAAATCCATGAATAAACGACCATTTCCACCTCGTGAAGGGCGAGTTCATATTGAATCTGCATTTTCCTTGTTGATAGCATCATCATTTGCGCATGATTGCATAATTTTCATTTAGCGGGTTGAAATATAGGTTCCCCATTGAAATGGACCATAACACTCGACTGCAGGAAAGACAAATGGATAACGAAGAAAGCGCCTAGTTGGGAGCCCAACACCAAAAGAGTTGAAAAGTCTTAGAGAAGAAGTCGCGAGGCTTACTAGTCTACTCGAACAGGCCTTGGGATCTAAATTTGGAGAAGCAAAATTTACAGCTCAACCTGAACCTTCGCTCGCAAATCAACAAAATCTAGGGGCAAATGAGGTGTCATTTGAATCTTAACAGGCTATGTATTCTCAATTTTCTCAACCAGCATATCCTATAAAAATGTCATCTACTATTGACCTTACAATGAAGAAATCTCAAAAGAATAAGATGGTAAAAGAAGATGGCCTGGATAAATTGGTTGTCCTAGAGCAAAGGATGAGGGCATTCGAGGGAGCTAGCATACACAACCATATAAAGGCCGCTGAGATGTGTTTGGTACCCAACATGATTATTCCTAAAAAATTTAGAGTGCTTAAATTCATCAAATATACAGGAACTCAATGCCTTGTAACTCATTTGAAGGCATACTGCAATAAAATAGTAGAAGAGGTCTATGACAAGAAACTGTTCATTCACTTCTTTCAAGACAGTTCGAGCGACGCTGCCCTTACTTGGTATATGTGGCTGGGCAAGACTAAGGTAAAAAAATGGAAGGACTTAGTTGATGCCTTCATTAGGCAGTATAAGTACAATATAGATGTGGGCCCTAATAGGTGAAACTTGCAAGCTATGGAAAAAGACAACAAGGAATCTATAAGAGAATACACCTAAAGGTGACATGAGACAGTCGTACATATTAATCCTTCTTTATTGAAAAAAAAAGATCATCAATTTGTTTGTCAAAACTTTCAAGACCCCATACTTTTAATACTTGGTCGGAAGCTCTGCACAACTCTTTTCTTACTTGGTTGCTATAGTTGAGAGGATTGAACAAGTCATTCGGTTATGAAGGATTGCTAACTCGACTGAGGAGAAAAGTTTCACTGAAAACAAAGAAGCTAAGGTTCACAATATCGAAGGTGGTTACAAAGGCGAAAAAAAAACTACCAAAACAAAGACACTTAGAGATCAATTGTCCTGAAGATGATGCCATATGGTTATTAGGCCAAAACTGGTCCATGCGTGACCTCAACTGACTACTGGAAAGGTACCCCTGTAGAGACATTCATAGGAGAGGGATGATTGGAAGATTCCAGAAATTTCAATCAATGATTGCTGAGTGTTTAGCCCTTTTATGTATTACCTTGCTAGTAATCATAGCTCTAGATGTTAGCATAAGGTCTTTGTTGCTGAGCCTCTTTTCTAAAATTTCAATGAAATAATGAGTTTGTCTATCAATTGTGTCTTTTCCTTTGATTTACAAATATCTTGAATAGGTTCTCTCTAAGGACTTACAAATATACTTTTGAAGTCTCGCGTGATCTCATAGATGCCAGTGTTTTTAAACCCAGCCTGGTGGTCGACCCGGCTCAAGGCTCGGGTCATGGATTTTGACCGGGTCAACCCTAATTTTTTTATAAATCAAAATGACGTCGTTTTGGTTAAAAAAATAAATAGTCAACGGGTTGTAACTGGGTTTTTAACCTGGTCTTGTTGGGTCAACCCACCGAGTCAGCCGAGTTTTTGACTTCCTTTATTTTTTGATAAACTCAGCCCGGTTCCAACCCCGAGTCAATCGGGTCCTGGATTGACCCACTATACCGGGCTGGGTTTTAAAACTATGATATATGCAATTCATTTCTTTCACCAAAATTTGCTTCCCCATTGGAGTTTTGAAATTTGAACTTGCATTTTGATTTCAAAAATGATTTGATGACATTTTTTACATTTCATTTGTAGAATGATATATAAATCAAGCAACTTCTTCAATGAGGTGACTAAATTCTAAACCAAAGTGCATGAATAGAAAATGAACCATCACCCTCACACAATGACTCTTGAACAAGGTATTTTAAATGTATGAATAATGGTACGTAGTGAACTCGTTGCTCATAGACTCATGAAATGCATTTCTTCGTAAAAGTCCAAACTATCATACTAGACGAGGTCAAAGTTTATTGATCTTAACTGCTTACGCTTGAAATGAGAAAATATCATCTTTGTTATTCCTTTCACTTTCTAAAATAAATATATCCCTTGTGGTCCCATGTTGAGCCTAAATAATTTTTCTCTCATTAAAAATCCTAACTAGGATCACACCACACACTAGGGCCAATGTTAAAATTTCAATGATAAAAAAAGAGAAAAAAGCCATGAGAAAGCCAAAAAATGCAAAAAAACCCAAGAAATTCGAATGCTAAGGGGCATGCCCAAATTACAAGAAAAAGTGATAGTCAAGATAAAGTGAGCATGCCCTAGCTAAAACAATAAAAAGAGGCAAATTAAAAAAGAGCGGAAAAGAGAAGATGAAAGATACAAAGAGTCGAACTGCTGATAGTGATCCTTAGTCTTTGAAATCCTGAAATACTCTTTAAGCCTTATAAATCCTTTTCTTTCATGGAAAAAAACCACAGCCTACATTACATGCATGTAGAAGTCCTTTTTAATCAAGCAAGCAAGCAACCTGAAACAATAAACAATGCTCTCAAAACCCAAATAGTACTTTTTCATAAGAGTCATGATATCGAGAACAAGCTACTTATTATTATTCATACTGATAAAATGAGTGTTCAAAAAGATATATAAAAAAATTTCTCAAACAGAACCTCGAGCTTTTTCTTAAGCACTTCACTTTGAAACCTATAAAAACAGGTCACCTCATGACATACATTCACTAATGGCAATATCGCTAACACAAGAGCAAATCATATCTTTTCTAAGAAAAAAATAGCCAATAAGTTGCAAGATTTCAAAAGCAATTTTTTTTAAACTCACATCAAAACATTTTTTTTTCAAAATGCAAGATCGAGATTTCAAGATTCATTATAGGCAAATATTCCTTCACCAAACTGAAAATGAGAGAATGGTTACTCGAAACCATTATTTGTCTAAGTCGCTGATAGAGCACAATTAGAGGCAATGACCAGTACAACGGGGCAACATTGTGTTTAGAATGAGAATATCCCTTTTGGATAACCATAAAAAGGGAACATTTCTTACAAACTAGACAAGAGGCATTATGATTTACAAAAGGCAACTTGATCATTTCAACAAGTGACACCGAGTGTTTTTAGCAGTGAGACGGGGACTAATGAATAATCCTCTTAAATTATTCAACGAGTTATAAAATCTTTAGCAAGTAAATGGGTCACGATGGACACCATGAAGGCTAAGTTGTGTAACAAATCTGGAAAAAACTTACATGGGCCAACTCGAGTGGGCTAGAAACCAAATGACGAAGATGACCCAAATTAGAAATAACAATAAATAGCAAGCCCTCACCAATCAAGCAACAAGAAGATTGAGAAGAAAGGGTGACTTATATTTCAAATCAGGTAAAGATACATGCGTATCATCTAAACTTTGAAACATTGAACAATTGTTTTTTTTTTGTAAATTTCATAAGAGAAATCCCTGATGGGATCTATTAAAAGGAAAGCCATCTAGAAATGGCCAAAAATTGGAAATGCTTTGGAAAATTTCTCACTTCTAAGAAATTCATGACCTAAGCAAGCCACCCATGAGAATTAGACCACTAAAAAAAATCTTCATACCTTTCACCAGTAGGTAGGTCACCCATTACAATGAGATCAATGTTGAAACATTTTCGTATTTTTTACCATTAGGCAGATCGCCTGGAATCCACTTGTGAAATTCTTCACATTCTTTTTTCACAAACGGGTTGGTTCATCTCAGTAAAAAAAAGCAAGCATCTTAGTGACTAGAAGAATCATTACACTTGATTGAATACCATTGGGTAGGTCGCCTAGAATAATTGGAATCAACTTGTGAAATTCTTTGCATTCTTTTTTCCACCTGGGTAGGTCACCCATTACAATTAGACCAATTCTGAAAAATCTCTGTATTTTTCCACTTAGGTAGGTCACCCATTACAATGAGACTCTTTCTTTATATTTTTCAACCTTTTTATTTTCCATCTCTAAGATAATGCGTTCTCTAACCCTACCTACTTTTGAGTGCGCCTTCAAGCCCTTACCCCTAGGTCCCATTACAATTAGACCCCTTCTGAAAAATCTCTGTATTTTTTCACTTAAGTAGGTTACCCATTACAATGAGACTCATTCTTTGTATTTTTCCACCTTTTTATTTTTCATCTCTAAGATAATGCATTTTTTAACCCTACCTACTTTTGAGTGCGCCTTCAAGCCCTCACCCCTAAGGTAATGTGTTTTCTAACCGTACCTCCTTTCAAGTGCGCCTTTGAGCCCTCTACCATCTATAAGATAGTGCGTTTCCTAACCCTCCCTTCTTTCCAGTGTGCTTTCGAGCCCTTATCTCCTTTTCGAGTGCGCCTTCGAGCCCTTGATCATCTATGGTAGTGTGTTTTCTAACCCTACCTCCTTTCAAACGCACCTTCAAACCCTCTCCTCCTTTCAAGTGCGCCTTCAAACCCTCCTCTCCTTTCGAATGTTCTTTCGAGCCCTCACCTCCTTTCGAGCGCGCCTTCGAGCCATCATCCCTAAGATAATGCGTCTTCTAACCCTACCTTTTTTCGAATGCTCCTTTAAGCTCTCATCTCTTGGATAGTGTGCCTTTGAGCCCTATCATATTTTCCTTTTAAGACTTTACATCTTTTTCTTGGGCGGGTCACCCATTATAATGAGATCACTTTTGAAAAATCTTTGTATTTTCCACCTTTTTATTTTTCATTTGGGTAGGTTACCCATTATAATGAGATCATTTATGAAAAACCTTTGTATTTTCAAATAAAAAATAAAAAATAAATCAAAAATTAAAAACAAGTTTTTGGATTTTTCATTGACAAGTTAGATTGCCTTTAAATGACAATTTTCTCGATTTCAACATCTCTTAGTGAAGATCATCTGTCAATATACTACTTTCAAAGTTTTCTAGACTCTCGAAGAAACAAAAGTTCTTTTTTGTGTCTATTTTTTTATATAAATTTATTATGCAAAGCCAAGAGAAAATAAAATTTGTCAATATCTTTACATCGTAAATACAATAAAGAGGGGGCAACTATCATAACCTCAATTTTGATTTTTTTTTACTTTTTACTTTTTATTTCTATTTTTATTTTATTTTTTATAAATAAAAAGAAAATGAAATGAAAAAAAGTTGAAATTCATGTCAAGACAACACAAGTTGGAAGTTTAGAGAGTTTAATCATGGTGTAATTTTGACTTTGGAAGTTAATTTTGGAAGAAATTGAAAAAATTATCAAGTCTAGGGTTTCAATTAAACTTTGATTCAATTTAATTAATGATATTGAGAGTTTAATTGGAGAATTGATAAGATTGGAGACTTAATTAAGCTTAGAATAAGTTTAATTAATAAAATCAAGGTATAATTAAAAAATATTAAATTTATGAGCTAATTAAGGTCAAAATTACAAGTGATTAAAGTCTAGGGACCATCTTGAAAAAGGCGCTGCAATTCTGCCGATTAAGAATTTTTGAGACTTGGAGGACCAGATTGAAAAGCGGCCACCCAGTCCATAAACAACACCGTTTTTCATTTCTGGCCATCGTCTTCTTCCTCTGAAAATAGAGGAAAACTCCCTACAAAAAAAGAAAAAAAAGGGAAAAACGGTTGATCAGACCACCCAATGATTGAAAAAAGTTTGCTTAAATTTTTTTATATATATTTTCGAATCGTTTTGATGTGCTGATGTCAAAAATAATTTTTAAACAATGAAAACACTTTATTTTAATGCATTTCTAAGAAAAAAAATACTTTGAACCATCATCGCTACCACAATCCCAAACACATCTTAAAAGTCTTCTTTCTCCTGCCCTGTTTTGCATTTTCAAATTTCTGAAAACAATGCGAAGGTAATTATAATTACATTCGCAGTGTGCAGTGCACGAGTGAGTTAATTTACGCGTGTCTGCTGCCCAGTTGGGTAATTGGATTGGGCCAGTGACCAGGCTGGGCTAGATCCAACCTAGTAAAAAAGGAGAGAGCGGGTCTGGTCTGGGTCTCAGCCCATCCGGCCCAAGCTACTTTTGACTAAGGGTGTGTTAGGCAAAACATATCCTTGTGTCTTTCCCATATATTTTATTCCCCTTTTGTTTTGATATCTGGTTAAATGAGCTCCTTTTTTGTATCAAAAAATTTTGGGGATCTTTGTTGAGTTATTTGTAGGCTCCTCACGCTTTGTTTTATTTTTCCCTGTGTTTTGTTTTTTTTTATAGCTCAATTTGTGGACCATTATTGTTAAATATAAATTTGTTATGCAATGCTTTTTTATTCTTATCTAAAATGAGTAAATAAAAAAAAAGGTAAACAAAAAGAAAAAGGCATAAAAAACTTGTTTCTTCTTCATTAAAAATTCAAAAATCTGTGAACTTATTCACAAGCGCCAGAGTCAGGAATATCATATTTATTTTGGGTTTGTGTGATATTTATCAATGCCAGAGTTTGAAATATTTATAGGTATTGTTCACTAATGCTGAAGTCAGGAACATGATAGGAAGAACAAAAAAAAAAAAACTCTTAGCAATTTTAGACAAAACCAGCAATGCAGTCTGCCTCAGGCATGACACTTAAGAGGTGATAGCATCTTTCCTTTCGCATAACCAGTTCGGAATCATAGAATTTCTGTTGACCAATTAGGGTTCCTAGTAACCATAATACTAGGTGGCGATTCCTTAAACAAGATCTTTTCCTCTAAAAGAACAAGATGTGAGATATTTGTTCTTTTTCCAAGATTATTTTTTTAATCAGTCGCCGCGATGTCCGAGTGTGACAACTCTGATGTCAAGCTTGAATATATCTATATATTTTATTTTATCTTATTATGTGGTTAAGAGTCTAGGGTGTTCTAGGGTCGTCAATGTCATAATAAAATATTATCAGTTCTATTCTGAACTTTAAAACGCAATCATGTTTATTTATGATAAATAACTAAGAATCTTGAACTTGTTCATTTTGTTTCTTGTTTTTGTGTGCTTAAACTTTTTTTTAAAAAAATAATTTGATTTTATTACTAGTATATTTGAATTTTGATCGGTGTCATTTACATATTTCTTTGACCATTTATTAACTCTTGAGTTTGGATTTTGTGTACGGTTTCATGGTCATAGGTCTTTCAAGATCATTTATTCAAGTGTGTGTGTGCGCGCGTGGTATATTGTAACATCCCCATATCCAGGATTAAACAATAATATCATGTCAACCCTATACATGATTTTATTCACTTTTATTTTCCATGTAGTTAGTTTGAAATTTAAGCAACCTTTATTTTTTCTGGGATTTACATATATGCTTTGCCCATATCAGAGATGTTTTAGGACTTTAGTTAAACTTGTAGAATGTTTCGGACCATAAGATCTTGATGATTGACAGATTTATTATTTTTGTAATAATGTTTGAGGTAATTTTTATGCAAATTATGAAGTAGGATGATTATCCTTGAGCTTAAGGCCTAAGGACACTCACTACCAGAAAATCGATAAATACAAACGGAAATACCGATGGAATATTTTCGTCAGTAAATTTTTGAGGGATTTTACCGACGGAAATATTCCCTCGGTATATACTGAGGGAATTACAGTCGGAAAAAAAAATAAAACAAAGCAAAAAAAAATAATGACATGTCAGGATTTACCAATGAAATTACAAAGGGAATCACTGACGGATTTTGTTTGTCGGTATTTTCCAGAGAGCTCCACAACTGTTCACTTTCCAATTGCATTGTTAATTGTTGTTCTTTACGGACAAAATCACCGACAGATTGAAAAGTCGTCGGTGTTATTTGGCGGTTTTCTAAAAAAATTCAATTGATTTAAAATTTTCATTTAAATATTACAAACGAAATCACCGACGGACTGAAAAATCATCGGTAATTATTGGCAGTTTCTGAAAACTTTTAACGAAGTTGAAAATTTAAATTAAATATTACCGACGGAATAATTAAAAAATATTAATATTCAATTATCCGTCGGTAAATCCATCGCTAACGTGCCCCAATAAAAAGCCTGAATCCCTTTATTTCACAAGAGACAGACTTATTTCTTCTTCTTCTACTACTACTTCTTCTTCTTCTTCTTCTTCTTCTTCTTCTTCTTCTTTTTCTTTTTCACTATATATAAAAAACATCAATATCTATTTCTTTCTCTTCTTTTCTCTCTTCATCTCCTTCTCTTTTCCTCCATGCTCGGGTATGTCTTCTTCTTCTTTCTTCTTTTATCCTTAGTTTTTTTTAATTAATATGCTTTATGAAAAAACATTTCTCTCCTTAGCTTCACTTGCAACTACATTAAGGTAATATTTTTCTTCCTTTTTCATGATTTTTTTCACTATATTTGTTTTTTATTTTATTTTTAATTGTTTTTGTTCTTAATAATTGTATAAATGTTGTTGTGAGATTTGTTTTTTCATATGAGATTAATTTTTAGTTGATTTATTTATAGAATTTTTAAATTTTTAGCAATTGCAACTTCATTTTTTTCATATGAATTTTTTTAATTGGATTTATTTTTTCGTTTTATTTATTTGTTGCAAATTTGTTTGAGTTGATTTTCATATTGTTTTTTCAAGCATTTTGAGTATATATTATACAGTGTTGATTTATGTTAATTTAATTATTTTATAATTTTATAAAATGATTTTTTTAAATGTTTTTAAATAATTACCGACGAAATTACCAATGGAATTTCCATCGGTAATTCCGTCGGTAAATCCGTCGGTAATAAAAAAAAATATTATTACCGAGGGATATACCGACAAAATGAAGCGGGTAATTTTATTTTTTTATTTCCGACGAATTTACCGACGGACAAAAAATTACCGATGAAAGCTTCATCGACGGAGCATTTTCCGTCGGTGATTTTGTCGGTAAATTAATTATCGATGGAATATGTGTCTTACGCTGACGGAAAATTCCATCGGTAAAACTGTTAAATCTTGTAGTGACTTTTTGGAGCTTGGACTCAACTAGCTACAACATTTGTTTTATAGATCGGTTGAAATCATCCACCATTGGGCCACAAATTAATATACTTTGCATACATGTCCAGGATTTAATTCAATATTTTTGGGTTGGGTTCGTTGAAGACTAGATAAGATCCAAAAATTGGTTAGTTTTATCCAAATAAGTGAAAATAGTCCAAAACCCTAATTGCAGTCCTCCATGGATTCCAAAGATTCATTATCAAATTAATGGAGAAAAGAGTGTTATTACCCCCATTCTAAAGTTACGTATCTAAATTTTGGATAGCTATATTTACTTAAACACATCCAACACACAAATAGAATTAGAGTAAAATGGATTGATTGGATTTGTTAAAAATGAATTCCTAGATTATAAGCTACAGTAACTCGTTGTGAGATATTTTTAGGATGATGGGTTTTTGTTTTTATGTTAACTTCTCCTTTAGCTAAATCTGTAGGATTAGTGTATGCTTTTTTATTTTTAACCATTCAATTAAATTGAGCAGTGATTCCATTGTGTGTTATGTCTTTCACATTCACCTAAATGTTCATGTACAAAAAAATAATATTTCAAAAACTATGTTATGCAATTATGTTCATTGTATTATCCCTACATTGTTCCCTCCTTCCTTACTGTTTTCATAAACCTCATGTTTATAAGTATAACATAGTGAGCATTATATTGTTTATATGAATGATGCCAGTTTTTGAAAAAATAATGAATTTATAATACAATATAATGTACACACTTTCTCAAAAATAAAATACATATTGAATCATTCATGTATATGTAAGCTAATCAGTATGGATTAACAATTTTTAGTAACATAATTATAATTTTAAATTACATATAATATCAACTAGTCAATTGACTCATGCTCTATTGCGGGCGGGTCGAATAAAAAAAATTAATGCAAAAATAGAATGTGCATGTGATGTTAACGTGCTTTTCAGCATAAGTTTTATTTAACTATGAACCAAAAATTTTATACATTCATTTAATGAAATTAATCAAGAATTATATGCATCAATAAATGTTATAAAGAATTGTTAATGCTAACTAAAACCTAAGCTAGGAAGCTAATAGATAGATATAAATTAAGGTATATGATCTCATAACATAAAGAGCCCTTCAAAAAATTTTATTTAATTATAAGAAAATTTTTTTTTATAAGAAGAGTGATAATTTAAATTCTAATAAAACAAAATGATTTGATAGTATAATTCCTCATTTTGTTTTCTTTTTTTTTCTACAAAGAAATATATTTTTCTTATTTAATAAAAATCAAAAGCAATCGGAACAAATATAAAAAACAATTTAACGATTTGAAATAAGTGAAGAAACAGAGTTTTCTTATTTATCAAAACTGATCTTATAATCTCTTTATACATAAGAAATATAAACATAAACTGATCAGTAACAACAATCTAATAATAGCGTAACAGTTGCAAGCATTATATGTTGGCATTCATTGGCTTTAAACCATCCGTTACTAATCATAATTAGGATAACTGCCTAACATTCCCCCGCAAACTGGACACCGGATAGATGACGAGTTTGGAAACAAGACGTTCAAAACGGTCAACTGGTAACCCTTTTGTGAAGACATCTGCAAGCTGAAGTTGAGAAGGCATGAACTGAACTTTGTGACTGCCAGAGGTGACCCGTTCACAAACAAAATGATAATCAATAGCAATGTGTTTTGTATGAGCATGAAAGATAGGATTAGCAGCTAAGTATGTGGTAGACAGGTTGTCACAGTTAAGTAAAACCGGACCAGCAAGCGGACAACGAAGCTCAGTTAAGAGACCTTAAATCCACAGAGTATCGACACAGGCATAGGTAAGGGCGTGATATTTTGCTTCGGCACTGGAACGAGAAACGGTGGGCTGCTTCTTGGCACTCCAAGAAATGAGGTTGGGTCTCAAGAATATACAATACCTAGTTGTGGACCTGCAAGTGTCAGGACATCCAGCTCAATCTGCATCAGAATAGGCTACTAAGAAGGAACAGTCAGGAGACCTGCAAATAGGAAGGCCAACTCCAAGGGTGCCTTTTAGATAACGTAAAATTCGTTTGACAGCTTCAAAATGAACATCACTAAGTGATCCCATAAATTGAGAGACATGTTGAACAACATAGGAGATATCAGGATGAGTCGTGGTGAGATATTTGTAAGGCACCAACCATCTGTTGATAAGGGGTAGGATCCGCAAGGACAGTACCATGGGTTCGAGAAAGGGTACCTTTAGAAGTTATGGGTATAGAAACAGGTTTGCAGTCTAAGAGATTGTTGACTTTAAGAAGATCAACGGTGTACTTGTTTTGAGTAAGATGGATGGAAGTAAGGTGATAATGGACCACCACACCAAGAAAATAATGCAAACGCCCCAAATCTTTTATGTCAAACTCAGCACCCAATGTGCGGAGAAAGGCAAGAAGATGAGAAGAATTACTGCCAGTGGGAATGATGTCATCGACATATAGCAATAAGATCATAACAGAAGAGTGATCATGATAAACAAACATAGATTTGTCAGCCTTACTTTGAGTAAAGCCAACACAAAGAAAGAAAGAACTAAAATGCTGAAACCATGCCCGAGAAGCCTACTTAAGGCCATAAATGGCCTTATGAAGTTTACACACATGATTGGGCCGGTGAGGGTCAGCAAAGCCAGATGGTTGCTGCATATATACATCTTCAGATAGTGAGTCGTGTAAGAATGCATTTTTGACATCGAGTTGCCGAAGAGGCCATCCAAAACAAATAGCCAGACAGAGAACAATGCGAATGGTTATGGGCTTAACCACAAGACTGAAAGTATCAAAATAGTCAACACCAGATTGTTAATGGAAGCCTTTGGCAATAAGACGTGCTTTATATCGTTTAATTGTTCCATCAGAGTGCCCCTTTATTCGAAAGACCCATTTACAACCAACCGTATTGAGCGAAGGAGATCACGACACCAAGGACCAGGTGCCCTGCTGAAGAAGGGCATGATACTCATCTAGCATGGCCTGTTTCCATTCGGGATGGCAAGAGGCTTGGGTGTAACATGTGGGTTCAATGTTTGTGTTGACCAAAGCAGAAAAAGCATGGGGAACGGGGTACTAAGTAGAAAAATTGACATGATATTTGGGATTGGGCTTGACAATTCCAAATTTAGACCGAGTGTGCACCGGACTGAGACAGCCACTTGGTGGTGGAGGTTCGATGGCAGGGTCATTAAAAGGAACAAGGGAAGACAAAGACCAAGGTGTTGAAGAAGAGACAGATAAGTCTGGTGGTGTTGGAGCACGTAGGTCTGAAGATGAGGATGATACGGCCGATTGTGGAGAATTTATAGGGGCTAGTTGTGGAGAGCTAGGGTCAACGGGAAAAGATGGAGAGGAAGTTGACCCAGAGGTGGACCAGGCTAATTTTTAGGAATTGTCAGCAGTAATGGATCGAGCTGGTGGACTAGGAAGAAAGCCCATGGGGACTACAGCAAGATCTAAGAGCTGAACAGGCTTAGAAACAACAACATAATAGAGTTGGTCTTCATGAAAAATGACATGGCGAGAAACGTAGAGCCGACTTGTAGGAGGATGGAGGCAACGGTAACCATAATGGCGATCACTGTAGCCAATAAAAACACACTAAAGAGAACGAGGTTGTAATTTGTTAGTTACATAATCTCCAAGATATGGGTAACAAATACATCGAAAAACACAAAGGAATGTGTAATCCGGGGAAACACCAAATAATAACTTATAGGGGGAAGTCCCTTGAAGGATAGGGGTTGGAAGTCGATTAATCAAAGAAACTGTTGTACAAAATGCTTCGACCCATAGATTATAAGGCATGTGAGCAGTGTGTAAGAGAGTGCGACCCATATCAGCAATATGACGATGTTTTCGCTCTGCTAACCCATTCTGTTGGGGTGTATGAGGACAAGAAAAATGATGTACAATGCCATTAGTAGCACAAAACTGTTTAAATTGTAGGTTATCGTATTCTTTCTCCCCATCACTTTGAAATTGTTTGATAGACAAAGAGAATCGAGTTTTAACATACATAGCAAAAGTAGAAAAATGACCAAAAACTTTGGATTTAAGACGTATAGGGAAAATCCATGAATAACGAGTGTAATCATCCATAAACAAGACATAATATCGATATCCGAAAACAGAAACAACAGGAGACATCCACATATCTGAATGGATTAAAGCAAATGGCTCGGTAGAACAATGGTCATGAGATGAAAAGGAAAGTCTGATTGATTTAGCTAACACACAATGGCTATAAGGGGAATTTGATAGGCGAGAAAAGGAACCTAATAAGGAGCGAGAGACAAGTGTGCGAAGAACTTTATTGGAGGGATGACCAAGACGACGATGCTAGAAAGAGGACGATGCGAGGCTAGAAGAAAAGGCTTGCTTGGAACTGAACAATAGCATTGGAAAGATAGGATAAAGACCATTTTTACATAGGCCCTGAAAGAGAACAACACCACGCTGCAAGTCATGAATTTGATATCCCCAAGGGAAGAAGGTAATACTAACATTAAAATCACGAGTAAATTGAGCGACAGATAAAAGATTTTTATGAAGAGAAGGAACACGAAGAACATCAGAGAGGAGGAAGACAAAGGGACCAGAATAAAAGGAAAGGTTACTAGAATGAGTGATGGGGAGAGTGTCACCATTACCAACAACAACCTGATCAGAAGCTGCATATGGAGAGCCAGAGTGAAATTTTTGTGCATCATGGGTCATGTGATTGGTGGCACCAGAGTCCAAATACCAGTTAGGGTCTGAAGAAGACGTAACATGCATGCCAGCGAAAGCACGAAGATAAGGGCACTTGGCTCAAACATGACCAAATTATTGGCAATTCCAGCATTGAATTGACTGGCGAGAGGGTGAAGGACCCAAAAGACCTTGAGAGAATAAGGAAGGACATGAAGCATGGTGGGAAGGTTGGCCCAGGCCAGAGGAAAGGCAAACTTGAGATGGACCACCAAAGGGACAAGAGGGTTGGTCACGCAGGCATGGGTGACGGGGGCCACGGTAGAAGCAAGCAACAACAAAAGTGGCAGGGGAAGCCACAAGAGCCATCTGAGCTGCTAAGGCCTGTTTCCTTTCAAAAGCAAGAAGACGAGTTCAGAGGTCCAAGAAGGATGGAAGTGGTGGAAAGTTCAAAATTGCCATCACAATCATTTGGTAGTCAAGACCTAGACCACGAAGCACATAAGTAACCAGATCGGAGTTGGATACAGGTTCGTGGATCGCAGTGAGTTCATCAGCCAAACTCTTGGCCTGAGCAAGGTATTCAGAGATGAATTTGGAACCTTTAGTAATAGAGAAGAGGCGAAATTTTAGCTCGGCAAAATTGGCAAAGGATTGCTGTGAGAAATTTTGTTGGAGACAATCCCGAATGTCCTTTGAGATAGAGAACCCAATAACTTGTGAAAGAACACTTTCAGACAGCGTAGCACGAAAAATACTAATTAGGCTTTGGTCAATTTGAAACCAAGACACATAGTCAGGATTGGCCAACGACAAAGTAGAGGACTCAGACTTATCAGAAGGAAAAAGCATAGGGGAGGGGCAAGGATGAGAGTCGTCAATAAAACACCAAAGATTCTGGCCTAGTAAGAAAGGTTAATAAATCATTCGTTACTGATCATAATTAGAATAATTGTCTAACAATAAGAATAAGAAAGGTATCTCTTTAATAAAAACCTTTTTTTATCTTATCATTGCCCTCCATTTTTTTTAATCAAAATATTTGGTTTTTTAGATAACATCCTATCATAATCATAAAAGCAAGCTTTCATTATAAAAAAAAAATTCTGATAATTTTGGCAAGAATGTATTTAAAAATATAAGAATAATACACCGATAATGCATTGTCATAGAAATTTTTTTTGGCAATGTTACCAAACTTGGTCTGGCTCGGCGGGTTAGTTTGGAAATCTCTTTACTAGTCTCTTTCCTAGTCTATGTTTAAAATTAAAACAATGGGAGCTAATCTAACGTGACCCAGTTAATCTAACGAATCCAAACATGATCTGTTCAAAACTTAATTTGACTTAAAAAAACAAAATGTTTCTCAATATATATATATAAGATCAACTTGGGTTAACTCACCAAGCTCACAACCTGTATCATAAATCCAATTAGATTTAATAACTTTATTTTTTGAATTCTATTTTTTATTTAATAATATAATAATAAAAATAGACATGCGTATAAAAGTCAACAAATAAAATTTAATAAAAAAACATTATAAAGGGTTGTAAAAAAAGAACATTATTATAAAAGAAATCTTATAATTTTATTAGTAAACAAAGTAAAAAAAAAAATGAATGGTACTTAATTAAATAATATCCAAAATAAATTTTAATTTATTTATTTTAATGAATCATAACTAAAACTGAAGAAAAAAACACAAAGGCTAAAAAAGGGTAGCACCTAGGCTTGGGTAGGCAAGTGTTATTGGCCTATGAAAAAGAAGGTCAGGCAAATGAGCTTGTGAGAGAAGCCTATGTACCTGTCCATTGTTTCTTCTTTTTTTAAAACGAGTGTGTGTGTGTGTGTGTGTGTGTGTGTATTTCTTAAAAAAAATAGAGAGCATACAATGTGCTGTAACTAGTTGCAGAAGATGCATCATCCATTTGTTTTGCTTTGGTCACCTTAGATGGCTTAAAAACTAGGCTATAACATTTTTGTTCAAAAAACCTATTTTAACTTCTTTTTTTTTAACTTAAAACACATAAAAAACACAATATGAACAACTTATTCAATAAATCTATATCTAATTTTAAAACAACTTATAATTGATTGAAAAAAAAATATCAACCCAAATGAAAAAAATTATCAAGCCACAATTTAATTTCTAGCAATATAAATGTCTAATGGAACTCTTTTAATCAAATGAAACACCAATATAAAATTGATTTTTTAACTTTATGTAATGTGGATAATCACCAACTTTCTCATATTTCTCTTGTTTTTTAGTAATTTTTTTCTTTTCTAAACTCAAATATTGAAATATAAATAAAATAAAGTTTTGGACCACATCGTAAAAGTCTCAAACTAAAAGAATCAAAAATAAAAAATAAAACAAAACTTTGGGGATCAAAATTTGTAAAACCACTCCTCATAAATGGTAAAAAAAATAAAGAAGAAGAAGCTTGCATTTTTTCTTAAGTAAATAATCAAGTTTAATTTTTAACAATTACAATATGAAAAATAATTGAAAAAAAAAATTTAGAGGCAGGAGTAAAAAATTCTTTAAGGGCTGATAAAAGGAAAAAAAAAAAACATTGTAATAATATACAGTATTATAAGTATACATGCACAATGCTTTACAAAGTGTTTTCACAACACTTTTAATTTTTCTTGTAATTTTAACTATAATTGTAATGTTTGAAGCTTTACTAAAAAGAACATTAAGTGAAAATTCTTTATCAAAGAGAAATACACATTTTTTTCAGAAAAAATCATAGATCTTGTTGGTTGGGACCCGGTTGATAGAAATGCCCTTAGCGAACTGGATGGTATTATTGAGGAACTCCGCACTTTTCACTGGGCTTTCAACAAAAAGGTGAAGATCTCTCTTCCTCTCGTGCCGTTTTCAAGCAATTGATATCATGCATGTTCTGCTTGAGTGTCTTGAGACCATGGCGAAATGACATTTTGAAAACCTTGGAGCCAGTGATATGAGCACCCCAACTGTTGTCATCTTTAAATGCAGAATACTTTAAATATATAAAATTTTAATTGATATTAATGTTTAGAATCATAATATCTAATGATATAGGATGATTCTAACCACAACATTAAATAAATATCACCATTCTAAATCATAATATCTAGAAAGTGTGTTACTTTACTGGAAAAAAAAAAATTCTACCGTGTTAATTTGCAATTTCTTTTCATTTTATATGTTACTTATCCAATTTATCCAAAATTTTCCATGAAAAAAAGCTAATCCATGCTAATTTGCCTCATCAATCGGTATCATGTCAGATCTATCCCATCAAAATAGAAGCAAGTTCCACCCCGTGTAAAAGCGAGTGGCTCCAATTATGCCATTCTATATATTGCTAGCTTACATTGGCAAATTACCATGAATATTGTCCGATACCAAATCATGAAGCATTGGAGAAATCTTTCTTCTCAATGGGGCTAGTCCATTTTCATTATATCCTAATGCTGAGGATTAAACCTCTCCTTTACGATCTACTTGGGAAAACAGAAAGGAGGATGCTTTAAACACCCAAAGCTGCAGGAGAAGTGAGTAGCATGACTTTGCTTCGTGCAGTTTGATGATAAACTTTTCAATGTACCCCTGATAATTGACAAAAAAACACTTCTGCAAAGTCAAACTCAGATTCGTCAACAAAAACCAAACCTCTATGAAACTACAATATCACAGAAGCATCAGCATCTGCTCATGTAAATCCAAATGCTGCTTGCAACATTGTTTATTGAACAAATTGAAATCAATTACGTAAATAATAATTACCCCTTATAATAACTGCTGTCTCCTGACAAAATTTTTTTTGCAGTATTGATTATACTGTGAGAATACAAGAAATCCAGAAACATTACAGGTAGCCCATTTAGAAGGATAATTGACATTGTATGCCTTCATTGGAGTATCTGACTGCCGTAATCAGAATTGAATTTCTCATAGCGATGGGCGTGAAGATGAGCAGATGGCCTTGTGTTCTTCAAAGCTGTCTCTATATCCTCAGATCTGAGCGGCCCAACTTTTGGCAACTCTGCAGGCTCACAACATTCAGTCCAAGTATGATGAAAAACTAATTGCACATACACATTCACCAAGAAAAAATGTGATTAAGACAGTATAGGAAGTGCTCTCTTCGATAAAGGTGGCTGAAAATGTTGTGCTATGGAACCAAATAAGAACAAGATAAGGTGTTCGTATCAGCCATGGTAATATCAAGGAAAGAAAAACCAAAAGGAGCAACTGAACATTTCTTTGTATACAGAATTAAGGTGTCAATTCATTTCGCTCATCACATTCTCTTCCTTCCTGGGAAACTGGTATGGATGAGAATGCATAGGTTACCTAGCACTAAGAATCAAAAAAGGAAAACAAAAAAGAGTTGACCACATCCTTTTTTCTAAGTGTTGGACTTACCCTTCATGGAAAAGATATGTTACTATGAGAAGATCACTAGAGCTCCATACAGACTTGCCAAAGAAATGACACCTTAACTTTCCATCTCAACTCACCTTTAAGGCAGACATGCTTCACGAAGATAGCTGACAGGGAAGGTTGATAGCATCATAAGAGATGATTAGAGCGAGCTTATACAGACAGGGATATAGACGGCAGAGGAAGATAAAGGAGGATCTATTTTGGTGAGATGGTCATTCTCAAGAAGGGGGGAGCCCTTGCGATACAAGAATAATCTCATAGTTACTTTCCATTTATTAGAAGCATTTTCTGGATTTCCCTCAAGGAAATGTATGATAGAAGTCACTTACCATCATCAGGCACTATTTCCTCTTTGTCTTCAAGGAGTGTCATTAAGCGTCTCAATGGTTGCATGGCAGCCTCTTTGCATAATAGCCGGATATCTGAACCAGAAAATCCTTCTGTTCTTTCCACTAATAAATCATAAGGAAGCATGTCCTCATCAGGCTGTGATGGGAGAAGTTCTTCAAACATGGTTCTTCTAGCTTCTGGTTCTGGAAGGGGTACAAGAATCTTTGGTTTTACATGGTCAACAGAAAACTATTTGAATGATACACAAAGCATTAGCAACATGTTTTGCTCCCTTGTTTAATATCGTGACACTGACATCAGACAAAAAAGTTCAACAGCTAAATAACAAGAACAAGAGGAAAAAGGTTACTGATGGCAATGTCCACCAAACATAGCATGATTTAAACTATAATTTAGCAAGCTAAGACTGTAAAAAAAAAGTTCCAAAAGGTGGAGGTGCTAATAAAATGTAAAGACTGCAAAATATCTCTTGTTTTGCACTAGAATTGCCCAAATCTTTTCAACCAAGAACAAAAGTGCAACCTTCCACTTTAAATTGAAGGATGAGCATCTCTCATCTGACAAGAGCACAATATCATTAAGTATGGCCTTAAATAGCTCGCTATCCAAAAATAGTTTAGATCTAACTCTGCTCACTATCTAGTAAGCTTAGCACTTTAGCAGAAAATATCAAAGGATACTCGCTTCTCAAGACGCCGGAGCATAGCCGCATCCAATTCCCAAGGGAGATTAGTCGCCGCCAAAACAAAAACAAGCTCCTTAGTGCGAGTCAAACCATCCATCTGCAATCTAATCAAATGGATCAATTTATGCCAAAAAGCTGAAGAAATTATAAATCATTTCATTTCCGAATTGAGATATAAATTGTGCACATAATTTAAAATGACATGCAATGGAACTAGTGAAATGCTGTAATGTCAAATGTGGCACCTGACCATATCCATCAGGAAAATACCAGTAAATATGATCAAGTATCAGGAGAATCAGAACAATGGTAGGGGAACTAATGCATGACAAAACCACCATGAAATGACATTAACAATAATACTGGTGCCAGTGCTTGGAACTGGAGTACGAGAGTGCTCAACACAGAGAATAAAGGCATCGAACTTCATTCATTAACTATAGTTGAGGCTACTAAAATAGTGTTGCCTAAACAGAGAACAAAAATATTCCATGAATTTGCTATGGTATCTATGTACTCGTTGGGCAAACACTCTGCAGTGCCTATTAGAAGAAACAACACATCAGTGAATGATATGCACGATCTTTCCAAGGAAAACTGCAAAATATGTATACAAATATAAATATAAAGAATGGATATTGAACAAAAGTATTAAGTGGCTCGGACCACTTGCACTTCAGTGATCAAGGTTGAAGTTTTTGCACTTCAATGTCATATGTTTGGCACCATGAGCAGAGAAGTGATTACAATTCAGTTGAACTCATGACATGGCATAGAAAATCAAGACTGGCTCTGCTTTCCCACCATAAGCAAACAGCAGAAGATATTAGCATCACTAGAATGATGAAAAATCCTAATTGGGAGACCATAAACATGCAAGCTACACTAAAAAAGAAACCATAATGGAGAGGAGTCGACACATTGATAGTAAGAGAAAGCAAGCCCCGAATTAAAATTTTATGCCATGCCAAAAATATGATGCAAGTATAACAGCACCTTTGGACGGATGAAAATGCAAGATATTCAAGCGCAAAAATTCACTGAAGTGTAAATTGACTCAAGTTAGTTTTTGCATTTTCACCTGTTTTTAAGGAGTACAACCTGAAATTACAATTATGTTGGACCACTTTAGTTGAGAATAAATGTGGTCATAAGTGACAGATGATTGTCTTAACAGGAGTGGAAGAAAATATTTTTGCACTTAACAGTATATTGATTGGAAACATAAATGCACAAGCACACACATAGAGGCGTACATACACTTGCATGCATGTGCAGATGCGAATGTACAAACAAAATGGTTTAAGGAAACAAACATCACCTGTATGAGCAGTTCAGTCTTCAAACGCCTACTTGCTTCATGCTCACTGCGAGCTTCACCACGTTGACTGATAATAGCATCAATTTCATCAAGAAATATAGTTGATGGTGCGTGATGCCTAGCAAGCTCAAATAAAACCTTTATTAATTTCTCTGAATCACCTGCCGCATGCACAAACTTTGAGTCAGATTCACTTTCAGTACCATGACAGGGAATGGTTTTGCAAAACAGGGGAAAAGGCATATACTTTATATTTTAAAAAAATTATATTCCCTTCTTTCCCTCAAACATTTGTTGATTGATGACAAGAAGAACAATGGTACAAGAACAGAATAATGGTGGCAGTTGGCCTTCAATATGATGTAGAATTACAACAAAATGGAAATATGAAAATTTAGGTATTTTTGCATGGAGAAAACCTAGGTCAGAAAATAAAGACCCTTCAAATAAGACAACAATTTGGCTTTGTTATCTGCCACCATCATATCATAAAAGTTAGAAAACTTTATGTGAATTTCTTAATTCAAATCCCTTGCGTGGCTTTCATACATGAGTTTCTACAATCTGAACCAACTTCCTACTTATCCTATCACCTGCATTTTTTCTTTTGTTTTCATTTTTTTTTTTTTTGGTTAATTAGTTTCCAATGACCATTTGTTCTAACAACATGCAGGAGTTGAGAAAGAAAAGCACACCATATAGAACAGAAATTCATTAAATTCACCATAAAACAGTTCACAAACTGTTTCATAATTCATAAGATATGAAGGCTGAGAATCCATAATGTCTTTGCAAGTTCGCAACTTTATGTAGTTTGGTGACTTAATCAGCCCTTCACCACAAACTAGCAACTCTTCCCCCTTATCATGTCAATAATAAAATCAGTATTGCTAATCAAAACAATTCTTCAAGCCAAAGGATAACCAATCCAAAACATGGCGATGGCTGTTTAATATGTAGTTGACACCTGCAGGGAAATAGAGATGGTATGCAACTGCTGAACAATAAGCCTGAATTCCCTAAGATGCTGAAGCCCAAAAATTTCCCATAGCTGTAACAATTTATCACAACAAATATTCATTCATGATAGAAGAGATCATCCTTCCATCACTCAGAAAACCCCAAATAAGTAAAGCAGATTGCTCAACCAAACAGGTATTGCATAAAATGACAAGAATAACATTGCTCAACAAAACAGGTATTGCATAACACGACAAGAATAACATCCACTCAAACATAGATATTATTTATCCTCTTAGGCCTGGAAACCCGTATCATCACAAATTACATCAAAAGAAAGTCAGTCATGCTTTATTTCTCCATACTAAGTACTTGATATATTTTATATTCTAAACATGATCTTAGAAAAGTTCCCAAACATACCCCGCCATTTGCTAACCACTGAAGATGCTGAGATATTGAAAAATGTGGTTTTGCACTCTGTAGCAACAGCCTTTGCAAGCATTGTCTGAAACATAGATATCAAAAGTTTCATGGCAAAAAAAATTTCACTAGAAGAAAGCAAGCTCAAGAAACAGCAAGATATGGCAAACCATTTTTTTTATTAATCTAGAACTTTTCTCCTGTAATCATTGAGAGAAACTCTTAAACATACCATTGGGCAGAATACAACATTTCAATTCCAAAGACAACTTTTGACAAACACATTTCCATGGACATGTAATAGCATACAACAAGATGAGTTCATAAGAGAGGCTGCATGGTGGTTGCGGAGGGAGGAGCACCATTGCAGCATGGTCATATAAAGTACATGCAATGGAAATCCAAAACATGCTTCTCGTGCATGACCTCTTGGCCTTATCATATGGGGCACTTTGCCTCTAGTCAATGGGAGACCTGCATGCTATTGCCTATTATACTTTTGTTCACGTAATTAATGATCCCCAATTCCTTTCCTAGATTCTTTTGATGCCATAAAAATAACTGCTCTGAATACAGCAGGATACCAGTCATAGAAAATAACAGGTGCAACCACATACATGCCAAATGCCAACTTTTATCCAATATGGTATCTCCTTGACTTCCAGGTGAATGACAGAAAAGGACAGTCTCTTTCCAATCATTCACGGTTTTCCAACCAAAAAAAGAAGAAAGAAAAGGAAGGATTGTTTTGCTGCACCCAAATCATTACAGTTTACATCCCACGCTAAACTTTGAATACGGGGAAAAGAATCTTACAAAAGTAATCCAAGTTTCAATATAGTTACCTGATTAACATCCTTGTATGAAAAAACCTCAACCCAACACCCACCAACACACACACACACGCACAAAAAAAAAAAACATAAAGAAAATATGTACATCTCTAAAAATGTTCAAAACACAAGTTCTGTTTAGGGACGGGAAAAAATTGTATAACGGAAATAAAAGATAAAATAACACTAGTGACAATGAATACAATGTTCACAAACCTTCCCTGTCCCTGGAGGGCCAAAAAGAAGAATGCCTTTCCATGGCGACAGAAGACCAGTGAAGTATCTGTAAAAGGCAGGATCAGGTTAACTGTGAAAAGAAAACTTCATAGACCTAAATGCAGCAATTTCTGAGTGCAAAGAGCACCATAGCAGTAAAGCACATTGATGTAACGTTAACAAATACACATTTCTGTGATGGAACTCTGCCAAACAGGCAGACACATTAAAACAGATGCATCATAAGCATGATTAAAGGTGGCCAGCAAAATTCCTTAATTCTCAAGATCATCAAAATCATAATCTTACAGCATGTTAAAGAAAACTTTTTATAACTAAATAATCCAGTCAGTCTTTGAATGAAGTAACTTTAGCAATAGCTCAGACCTCGGTGCTTTTCTATATCAATCTTCAAAAACAGAGAGGAAAAAGAAAACCTTTCCAACAAAATTGTCAAGACATGCTCCACGTTTAAGAAGGAAACTTTTCAAATTTGTTTCCTACATTTAACATGGAATATGCGAATTCACCATAAAAGAAGGGGATTTAAAATAAATGTGTGCGTTAAGATAATGAAGTAAACAAGTTTATATTAACATGACCCACCTGGGATATTTTATCGGCATGACTACAGCTTCTTTCAGTAAACGTTTTGCATTCTCTAACCCCTTAATGCTTTCCCACTTCACATTTGGACTGCCGCGAATGATATCCCTGTACATAATAAATCAATATTCATCGTCAAAACATTCAGAGCAGTTAAGTCAAAATGTAAAATCCCCGGGAACCTGGACGATACAAATATGACATCAAACAACTATCCAATGCAACAGTTTCGACAGGTAATCCATTGGGTGCAAAAATCTGTTCAGATTACCAATTACCTGCATAAACTCTCTGCTAAAGCGCGTGTTTCAGAAGAATCAAAAGCAGGAATCAAAGGCTTCTGACTGGAAAACGAAAAACAAAAATCAGCGGATTCTCAGAGCAAAAAGCTGTTATCTTGCATGCAAAATAACACTTCACTTACGGTATTTCATTAATTCCATTAGGCAAAACTCCGTTGGAGTGTAATGTTGAGCCCCTATCCTGACATCAAATTACAACAAATTCATTTTTCACATTGCAAAAATAGCGAAGAAGAAGAAGTAACAAAAGCAGAGAAAAGTAGAAACCATACTTGGTTTCTATACTGCTCATAAATGGCCATATCAGATGGGTTCTTGACATGACCATTCCCATTCGATGCTACTGTTGTTGTTTGACCGTTTTGCTGCGACTCCGATGATGTTTGTGCTGTTGCTGCAGCCACCTTCTTTCTCCCAAACTTATCATCATAAAATATTTTAAAATCCTAAATACACACATTGGTAACTTAAATAAACAAAAAATAAATGAGTTTTTTTAAGATCAAATTTTTGCAACTTTGAAATTAATTTGATCTGAAATAGCTATGTAAAAAAAAAAAGAGTAGACTTTAATAGAAACGGGAAGAAAGCGCAGGTGGAGGGTACCTGAAAAGACCAGCGAGTGAGAGAAGGTTCATCGGCCATTACTTATTTACTTACTGATGAGAAACACCAGAGGGAGAGGGAGAAGGAGAGGGATCTGTGTAACAAAAAGATATATTCTTCTCTGCAGGCTCTGGAAGTTGGAGTTTAATCTGTACTTGTCTGTCTGTCCCACTCTATTTAAATTACTTGATGAAGACCAAGAAATCGCAAGTGCTTAAAATTGGGAAATGAATCCTTTTTTTTTTTGGGCAAACTTCTCGATAGATTAATATAAAATAAAAATCAAACATGTATAATTTTGAAAAAAATCAATTATGGTGATTTAAAAAAAATTAAATCAGATCTAATCAGCTCAACTAATTCAACCCTACCTAATTTATTTTTAAATTTAATTTAAATTGAATCTTGAATAAATTTATTAGTGAGTTAACTCAGCAAGTAAAATTGAGTTTAATAATAGTGATTTTTACTTGGTTATTATTTAATATTCCAATAAAAAAAATCGGACAAATAGATTTTGCCAACAAGGTGTGTGATTTAAATGAGCTGTCACTTTTCTAACACTACTTGCTATATTCATCAACCCCCCAAATAGTTTTTTTTTTTTTTTTAATCACAATTGGGTCTTTAAAGTTTCATAAATTCTCCAGTGAGTCTTTCTATCTGTTTCCATTCATGAAATCTATACAAATTGTCGAATTCTTTTCTTTCTTTTTTTGAAAATCTCAGAATTTATTCTTTTTGTGTGAATTTAGTGAATCAACTCTTTAAAAAAATTAACACTATTTATCCTTTATTTGTGGTGTTTTTTAATTCAATTCTATTAGACTTAATCATGAAATAATAAGGTCTATATTTATGTGAAAAATTCCTCAGTGTTTGCTTATGATTTAGTTCAAAATTAGGTTAAGGTTAAATGAGTGAACTTCACAAAGTTTTTTTTTTTTTTTTTGTCAAATTAGCTTGTTTATCAAATTGAGACCAATGCAAAAGCCAAATTGTTTTTTTTTTTTTTTCCAAACACTACTTCATTATGAGAGAGTTCAAATGAAAAAATAATAATTTTAAAAGGTTTTGAATACTTTTGGGTATAGTTATTAAATCTGGTCCGAATGTTGACCTGGCTAAGAGATCGGGTTTTAGGTTTTATGGGTCAACTTCGGTCAACCCGGATTAACCCGAAAAAATTAAAAAATATATTTAATATTTCATATTTCATATGAAAAAATTAAAAAAAAATATCCATGTTGTAAATAATAATATTTAAAAAAAATTATCTCACATTAAAAAATATTATATTATATTTTTAAATTAAAGTATTTAAAAAAAAAACATATTATGACTTAGACTAATAAGCACAAGAGCAAATATAACCACAGAAGCAAATATAAAGCTAGCTAGGTCACATGAAGGGTGAGGAAGGAATACACCGTATGCATCATGTCGTTTGTTTTATGCGGGCTCTTAATCTCATCACCATCTCCTCATAAAAGTTTATCTACCCTTTCTAGCTTCATCATAAGCAACCAAACACCACACAAACCCAGAAATTGAAAACAGTCTGCTACCTGTTGCCTCTCTCTCTCTTGAAATTGTGAGTTTGTCCCTTTTAACTTTTAATTTCTTTCAAGTTACAGTTATCAATCGTCACTCCCCAACTCGATCAATGAGCGCTCATTGGTCTTCTTGAAACTCCCCAACTGTCATAGCTTTTGATTGGGGGAGCCTAGAACATCCAGTATATGACATTAAGGACTATTCCTCCATGGAGTAATCCGCTCATAGAACAAGCATGTAAGCGAAGCAAGAAAAAGGCTTTCCATTTTTTAGATCTTTCATCTAATCAACAGTACATATTCTTTTATTCAACAAATACATCCCATAACTGGAACGAGTTCAAGGAGGAGGGCGGTCAGGGGGCACATGAAGGAGCTGCACTTTTCAAATCTCTCACCGGGTCTAATTCGGGTCTCGTGGGTCATGGGTCAATTCACCGGGTCGACCGGGTTTTGCTGAGTTATTATCTTGGCTGGTTTTTTATTAAACCCGAACTGGTCCAGCCACCGAATCGACCAGGTCTCAAGTCGACCCACCAAGCCGGGCTGGATTTAATAACTATGCTTTTAGGACTTAAGGATTTAATGGAGATAAAATCCACAATTGGAACTTTTTAAGGTTTTCCACTACCGATCACCTATGAGATAGGAAAGTTGTTTTACCCCTTTATATATATGGATTTGAATTTTGTTGCAAAGCGAAATTGTCATGATGTTTAGAAAGTGATTGGAATTGTATTTTTTAAAATTTTAAATTTTTTTATTTAAAATTAATTTTTTATGTTTATATATCATTTTGATATGTCAATATCAAAAATAATTTTAAAAAAATAAAAAAAATTTATTTTAATATATTTCCGAATAAAAAACACTTTTAACCATAATCGCTACCGTATTTTTAAATACCACCTTTCCAAGTGACTTTTTATTTTAGTTGCACATGAAGATAAAAATAGTCTTCACTCATGACTCTTTAATTCCTTGTAAAATATGCTTAATTTTACCGTGCTTTAATTAAAGTAATTATATTTTTTTCTTACACAAAAGCTAAACAAAAGCTAATGCATAATTGCTACACAAGTATTTTTTTTTTTTTTGTACTAAATGATATAGCAGCACATGTTAGAAATTTCATCTATTATACGTCAAATATAATTGAGATTGTTTTAAAAAAATGTACCAAATAATTGATAGTATTAAAAATAATTACTTATTAAGTTCTTATTCAATTACAAAAGAACTTAAACATTTTGAATTTGAAGAAAATGACTTTTTAGCCTAAAAAATATGCTAATATAATTAAATTCTTAGCTCATAATTTATTTGCTAAATTCAGAAACATTTTTTAATTTGATGACCTGTATTGATTAAAAGAGAGTATGTTTGGTCATTTTTTTTTAATTACATAAAACATGTGACTTCCCCAACTTTCTGTATAAATTTTTTATAATAAATCTGCAAGCAGTACAATTTTTTTTATTAACAAAACAATTTACCAGCTTATATCATGATCTTACTCTTAAGACTTGATCGCTTTCTATCTTTAGGTATTACATCAAATTAACATTATTTCTTTTAAAATTTTGACGGAGTGTTTTTTGTATTTTAGATGTCTTAACTATAGACATCAATCAAGTAAAATCAATAACACTTCTAAATCATGTGTATATGCAAACCCGTCATCTATTTCTAATCCAATCATTCTGGATGTTAAACTTACTATATATTATTCCTTTCATTATATCTCATCAATCCATAATACCACTAAAAACTATTAATATTCACATTATCAAAAATTATTAATATAATAAAGTCCACATCTACGTTATACAAAATAAACTAGTTACATTGTTTCTACACAAAATGCAATATCATGCATAACATTCATTTACAACTTTCATTTTACAAGTTTTGGGAAATTAATTATATAACAAAATATTATATATATATATATATATATATATATATATATAATTAAAACCCAAAAACATCATGTTAATTCATATTTCCTAAATCTAATTCAAAATAGCAATTATTAGGTATTTGTGAGGAGCCTATAAATCTCATGAAATGTAACAAAAACTAATAACATTATTAATTTTCAAGTTATAAATTGTCAAAACATTAATAATTTTCATCTAAACAATACTTTATTCCACTCGTATAATCATATGATCTTCTCATTTTGTTTACTTACTCATTTTCCAAACAATCTCTTGAGGTCACTACAAATCTAGTCATTCTAGTATTCCCGTATGGAAACCAACACTTCAATATTCTTTCTTAACCACCAATTACTCTGGTAATCCATTTTGGATACCCATTAATTTGGACAACCCATTTTGGTTATCAAATATTTTAGCATTTCTATTCAAAAGCCAATAATTCGGTCAATCCATCTTTGTTGCCAATTTATCTGGCATTTTCATTCGGAAACTAATAATCCGGTCAACCCATCTTGATTGCCAATCAATCTAGCATTCTTATTTGAAAGCCAATAATCCGCTCAACCCATCGTGGTTCCCAATCAATCTTAACATCATGTATCTCTCTCTTTCTTTGTCTACTAACCATGTCATTATCCATGCTTTTATAGATCAACTAATTTCCACAATAAAAGTAATGAAACTTTTAAAGAAGAGTTTCTATAAGGCACCGAGTACCTACTTGCAGCTTAACTATGAGCTTGTAAACCCCGGAAAATAAAATAAAACAAAGGTTGATTAAATTGAAAACTAACAACATGTGAAATAAAAGTAAGGAAATTCATGCATATGGTTAAATAAAAGACAGGAATTAAAAAAATTTTGAATATAATTTTCGGGTGAAATAATTTGAGACATTAAAATAAGCCGGTAATGTTGAGGGTTGGATTTAATTGAAGAGAATAATACACTTAAAGGAAATGGGACCTAAATGCAAATAAGAGAAATTATAGAGTATAAATACTCTCTCCTCACCAAAAATCTGCATGAACCATAAGGAGAAAAAATAGGAAGTTTTATACTCATTCTTGAAAAATCAAGAGAGAGAAACACTAAAACTTTAAGAACCCATCCAAGATTAAGGGTTTATAGAGGGGATAAACACTTGTGAGCAAGGGATTAACAAGAAATTGAACAAGAAGAAAAGAAAGGAGGGAGTTGAAAATCTTCAACTAGTTAAAGATCAAAATCTTAATTCGTACTGAGTAAGGTGTTCTAAACATGATCTTAAAAAATTCATTTCGAATTCGATAATGAATTGATGTCTTGATATTGAATTATAGGTTAGGGTTCTTAGAAATGAATTGGGGAAAAAAAATACTTATTGTTAAAATTAAGTTAATTCATGTGTGGTATGTAGTTTATGAAAGTATTGTGTGAAGGGAAGGGGGAGACGAATCTTGACAAACTTATCTCCTGACTTTCGGTGAGATTTCAAGTAGGAGGATGAGGGAATTGGGATCGGGTTCCTTCATAGAAATTATAGATTTGGATGTTAGCTAACCAAGAAAACTTCTCTTGCTTAATTTGGAGATGTACAACTCCAGTTATGGGTTACCAACCAAGACTGAGTCGTGACGGATTCTGTAGGGCAGTAGGACTGATGGGTTGATGAGCAATTTTGACTATCTTAGAGGCAGAACTAGGTTCTCCTTCCTTCAAAGAACTTGTAACCTCGTGTCTTAGCTTTCCAATGAGATTAATCTCACTTAAAATGGAGTTCTAGAACTCTAGTTATAGTTAAAAATCTAATGAGTGTTCAGACAGCAACGGTTGGACAGTAACGGTTCAAACAACAACGATTGGACAACAACCATTGGATAGTAACAGTTCAAACAATAATGGTTGGACAACAATAGTTGGACAATAACAATTCAATGTCTAGACAGCAACAGTTCAAACAGCAACCATTGGACAGTAACAGTTCAAACAACAACGGTTAGACAACAATCGTTGGACAGTAACATTTCAATGTCTAGACAACAATGGTTGGACAATAATCGTTGGACAGTAACAGTTCAAACAACAACAGTTGGACAATAACAGTTCAAAGTTAGACAATAACAGTAGACTTTCATGTGAATATTATATGTAAGAATATAAAAGAATTGAGTCATACGAACACTTGCACATTGAGATACTAACTTTGAAAATATACCTGATATATGTATGTTTGTTATTACGAGGAAATGTACATGCATAGAAAGTAACATATGAATAATGAATGAATATGGATTCTCTATAATATCGGCTTGAAGGAATCATAACCAAAAACTTTCTTGTGATTCAGGAGGAGCAACCAAGATTGGATTTTCTGTTAGGGGAGGTCACGAGACAAGCAGAGTAGGTGCGTGATTTTCCCTCCTTTTTGCACTTATACAATTTCAAATTCTTCTGGTGAATGCAATTACAATAAATATTGTGTTCGATGTAAATAAAGTCTAGCGTATTTACAAGATTAGCTTCGGCTAATAGCCAGGAGATAAATTACAAGATTAGCTTCGACTAATGACATCCGTGATAGGATTGCCGGGAGACGAATTACAAGATTAGCTTCGGCTAATGGCATCCGTGATAGGATTGCCGGGAAATGAATCACAAGATTAGACTTTGCAAGGTCACCTGGTTCATGCAAGTAAATAAGAGTATTCAAATTAAGAATATGTAAATGAGTGTTAATTGGGTTTAAAAGATTTACAAGCAAAATATAAGTTGTCTGTTAGAATTCCAATGAATCCAATGGAAAATTAATACTTCATTCATATACATTACATGAGCAAATATATATTTCTTTTATCAATATAATGGTATGTTTATTTATGTAACATGTCCATCAAATATCCAGGGAGATCATTAGTTTAGGACTCTACTTTGTCAAACTTATGTAAATATTTAACTTAAACAAAAAGGAATTAACGCGTTTATGTAATATGCTTTTGTATAAACCTTGATGTATTTATAAAAGTTCAGCTTAACATGTAGTACTTTAGTTATCTTGTAATTAACCCTTTTGAAATGTTTAAGAACACTTATTATGTTGTAATGCTTTCTTTGCATGTTAGTATTCCTTTTTCTTTTAAATTTTATGATATGATATGTTGGCTATGTTCATATTAAACTTATTTGTAGGATATATATATATATATATATATATATATATATATATATATATATATATATAATTGTGTGAGGTGTTGAATTATGATGATTGATATAAGGTCCGAAATTATGGGACCTTGTGATGATGAGTTGATTAAATAAATTGATAGTAGTCGATAACTTGGGATGTCCTAAATACAAACGAAATTCTACTGAATTTGTGGTAGATTTAAAAAAAAAAATTACCCTCAAATTAAAAGAATATGTTGGCATCTTTTAACATTGATCAAGTTGTACAGCCGGGCTGTTACAGAGCTACTCTACTAGAGCACTGAATCACCATAATAGTCTCCCCTGCATTGATAAGTTTTTCCATTAATATCATTTTCACATAACAACATACTCCTTATTCATCGTAACATTCATTATAGTTTTATTCAGGTTTTTCATCCGTATTTTCAAATCATTTACTACACAAAAAAATCAACTAAATTATAAACAATTTCATGATTCCTTTAACTCCTATCAATTTTACACAATTCCATGAAATTTACAATTCTCTATAATTTTGCAATTTCACCCTTTTAGATCCAACAATTCAATTACTCAATATTTTATCATTTCAATACTTCAACTCAATCAAAATCATTATTCACATAATCACACACAGATTTATAGCACAATTAATGGACAATATCATAAATGCATAACTTCCCATTTAACTCTCTTTAAGGCCGCCCCTATAGGCTTCTCACCTATCACTTTTCTTCATCATTTTTTCATGATTTCACTCCCTTAACAACCTACAAAGGTCATAGAAACTCAATTTATAAGAACCATAATTCAATTTTTTTTTTGTCAATTTAGCTTAAAATCACTAAACTCTTATTCAAATTGATACAAAGAGGTTTTGAACACATACTCGATTGCCGAACATAATTTGAAAGTTGACCCGTCAAGACTTTCCCAAAACTTCTATCTTTTCTTCTTCTAAGCACATAGACTATTACCAACTCATAAACCGTTGATGAAAACTAGGTCCCTACAGACCCATAAATCATCCACGAAACCTAGTTCTACAACTGACGCTAAAATCTTCAGCGCACATAGACTACTTCTACCTAAGAAATCGTTGACAAAACTGAGTAATTGCCGACCCACAAATCATCAACGGAACCCAGTTTTACAGTTGACGCTCAAATCTTTAGCGCACATAGACAATTACTAACTCAGAAACCGTTAACGAAAATAGCATCACTACCGACGCAGAAATCATCAACGAAACCTAGTTCTACGGTTGACACTAAAATCTTTATCGCTCGTAAACTACTGCTGACTCAGAAATAATTGACAAAACCTGAGTCACTACCGACCCAGAAATCATCAACAGAACCCAGTTTTACAGCGGACGCTCAAATCTTCAGTCCACATAGACTATTCCTGACGCAGAAACTGTTGATGAAATTGAGTCACTATCGATTTAGAAATCATCAACGGAACCCAGTTCTACGGCTGATGCTGAAATCTTCTGCGTACATAAACTACTGTTGACTCAGAAATCGTTGACGAAAATAGAGTCGTTGCCGATAAAGAAATCATCCTCGAAACCCAGTTCCATGGCTGACACTGAAATCTTTAGCGCACCTAGACTACTGCTAACTCATAAATCGTTGACAAAATTGAGTTGTTGCCGACGCAGAAATCATCAACGAAACCTAGTTCTATGGCTGACATAGAAATCTTTACCGCACATAGACTACTGCCGACCAAGAAATCATCCTCGAAACCAACTTCTACGGTTGACAGTGAAATCTTGAGCGCATATAGACTACTGCTGATTTAAAAATTATTGACGAAAACTGAATCGCTGCTGACGCAGAAATCATCACCAGAACCCAAATCTATGGTTGACACTGAAATCTTCAGTGCACATAGACTACTGCTAACTCACAAATTGTTGACGAAAACTGACTCGCTACCGACGCAGAAAGCATTACCGGAACTCAATTCTACGGCTGAAGCTGAAATCTTCAGCACATATAGACTACTACTGACTCAAAAATCGTTGATGAAAAATTTGTTGCTGGTGACCCAGAAATCATCACCGGAACCCAATTCTACGGTTGAAGTTGAAACCTTCAGCACACCTAGACTACTGCTGACTCATAAATTGTTGACGAAACAGAGTCGATGACGACCTAGAAATCATCCACGCAACCTAGTTCTATAGCTGACACTGAAATCTTCGGCACAAATAGACTACTAATGACTAAGAAATTATTGACGAAACTCAGTCATTATTGACCCCGAAATCATCAACAAAACCCGGTTCTATAGCTAACGCTAAAAATCTTCAGCGCACATAGACTACTCCATACTCAGAAACTGTTGATGAAAACTATGTTGTTGCCAACCTAGAAATCATCAACGAAACCTAGTTCTACTATTTATGCTGAAATCTTGAGTGTTCGTAGACTACTACTGACTCAGAAATCCTTGACGAAAACTGAGTCGCTGCCGACCCAGAAATCATCAACGCAACCCAGTTCTACGTCGAACACTCAAAACTTCAATGCACATAGACTATTCTTGACTCAGAAACAGTTGATGACATTGAGTCGCTGCCGACATAGAAATCATCAATGGAACCTAGTCATATGGTTGACGCTGAAATATTTAGCGTACATAGGCTACTACTGACTCAGAAATCGTTGACAAAAACTGAGTCGCTACTAACCAAGAAATCATCCTCGAAGTCTACTTCAACGGCTGACATTGAAATCTTCAGCCCACCTAGACTACTGCTGACTCATAAATCGTTGATGAAATTGAGTCACTGCCGACCTAGAGATCATCATCAGAACCAGGTTCTACGGGGGGTGCTGAAAACTTCAGCGCACATTGATTTCTGCTGACTCAGAAATCATAGATGAAAAATGACTCGTTGCCGATGTAGAAATCATCATCGGAACCGAGCTCTACGACTGATGCTGAAATCTTCAGCGCACCTAGACTACTTCTGACTAAGAAATCGTTGATGAAAACTGAGTTGCTGCCGATCCAGAAATCATCCTTGAAACCCACTTCTATGGCTTACATTGAATTTTTAGCGCACATAGAGTTCTGCTGACTCAGGAATCGTTGATGAAAAATGACTCGTTTTCGATGTAGAAATCATCATCGGAACCTAGTTCTACGGCTGAAACTAAAATCTTCAGCGCACCTAGACTACTGCTAACTCATAAATTGTTGATGAAAACTGGGTCCCTACCAAAAAAGAAATCATCACCGGAACCTAGTACTACTGCTGACGCTGAAATCTTCAGCGTCAGCTAGACTACCGATGACTCATAAATCGTTGGCGAAAACAAAAACGCTGGCGACCTAGAAATCATCCTTGAAACCCACTTCTACTACCGACGCTGAAAACTTCAGCGCACATAGATTTCTACTGACTCAGAAATCATTGATGAAAAATGACTCGTTGCCGATGTAGAGATCATCATTGGAACCCAGGTCTACGGTGGGTGCTAAAATCTTCAGCGCACCTAAACTACTTCTAACAAAGAAATCGTTGATGAAAACTGAGTTGCTGCCGATCCAGAAATCATCCTTGAAACCCACTTCTATGGCTTACATTGAAATCTTTAGCGCACATAGACTTCTGCTGACTCAGAAATCGTTGATGAAAAGTGACTTGTTTCCGATGTAGAAATCATCATCGGAACCTTGTTCTATGGCTGACACTGCAATCTTCCGCGTACCTAGACTACTGCTGACTTATAAATTATTGATGAAAATTGGGTCCCTACCAACCAAGAAATCATCACCGGAACCTAGTACTAAGGCTGACGCTGAAATCTTTAGCGTGAGCTAGACTACAGATGACTCATAAATCGTTGGCGAAAACAAAGTCGCTGCCGACCAAGAAATCATCCTTGAAACCCACTTCTACGACTGACGCTGAAAACTTCAGCGCATATTGACTTCTGCTGACTCAGAAATCATTGATGAAAAATGACTCGTTGCCGATGTAGAAATCATCATCGGAACCGAGCTCTATGGCTGACGCTGAAATCTTCAGCGCACCTAGACTACTTCTGACTAAGAAATCGTTGATGAAAACTGAGTTGCTACCGATCCAGAAATCATCCTTGAAACCCACTTTTATGGCTTACATTGAAATCTTTAGCGTACATAGACTTCTGCTGACTCAGAAATCGTTGATGAAAAATGACTCGTTTCCGATGTAGAAATCATCATCGGAACCTAGTTCTACGCCTGCCACTGAAATCTTTAACGCACATAGACTTCTACTGACTCAGAAATCGTTGATGAAAAATGACTCGTTTCCGATGTAGAAATCATCATCGGAACCTAGTTATACGCCTGACACTGAAATCTTCAGCGCACCAAGACTATTGCTGACTCATAAATTGTTGATGAAAACTGGGTCCCTACCAAAAAAGAAATCATCACCGGAACCTAGTACTACGGTGACGCTGAAATCTTCAGCGTCAGCTAGACTACTGATGACTCATAAATCGTTGCCGAAAACAAAGTCGCTGACGACCAAGAAATCATCCTTGAAACCCACTTCTACGACTGACGCTGAAAACTTCAACGCACATTGACTTCTGCTGACTCAGAAATCATTGATGAAAAATGACTTGTTGCCAATGTAGAAATCATCATCGGAACCCAGCTCTACGGCTCACGCTGAAATCTTCAGCGCACCTAGACTACTTCTGACTAAGAAATCGTTGATGAAAACTGAGTTGCTGCCGATCCAGAAATCATCCTTGAAACCCACTTCTATGGCTTACATTGAAATCTTTAGCGCACATAGACTTCTGCTGACTCAGAAATCGTTGATGAAAAATGACTCGTTTTCGATGTAGAAATCATCATCGGAACCTAGTTCTATGGTTGACACTGAAAACTTCAGCACACCTAGACTATTGTTGACTCATAAATTGTTGATGAAAACTAAGTCCCTACCAACCAGGAAATCATCACCAGAACCTAGTACTACGGCTGAAGCTGAAATCTTCAGCGTCAGCTAAACTACTGATGACTCATAAATCGTTGGGGAAAACAAAGTTGCTGCCGACCAAGAAATCATCCTTGAAACACACTTCTACGACTGACGCTGAAAACTTCAGCACACATCGACTTCTGCAGACTCACAAATCATTGATGAAAAATGACTCGTTGCCGATGTAGAAATCATCATCGGAAGCGAGCTCTACGGCTGACGCTCAAATCTTCATCGCACCGAGACTACTTCTGACTAAGAAATCGTTGATGAAAACTGAGTTGCTGCCGATCCAAAAATCATCCTTGAAACCCACTTCTGTGGGTTATATTGAAATCTTTAGCGCACATAGACTTCTGCTGACTCAGAAATCGTTGATGAAAAATGACTCGTTTTTGATGTTGAAATAATCATCGGAACCTTGTTCTACGGCTGACACTGAAATCTTCAGCGCACCTAGACTACTACTGACTCATAAATTGTTGATGAAAACTGGTTCTCTACCAACCAGGAAATCATCACCGGAACCTAGTACTACGGCTGACGCTGAAATCTTCAGCGTCAGCTAGACTACTGATGACTCATAAATCGTTGGTGAAAACAAAGTCGCTGCCGACCAAGAAATCATCCTTGAAACCCACTTCTACGACTGACGCTGAAAACTTCAGCGCATGTAGGCTTCAGCTGACTCAGAAATCATTCATGAAAAATGACTCGTTGCCGATGTAGAGATCATCATCGGAAGCGAGCTCTACGGCTGACCCTGAAATCTTCAGCGCACCTAGACTACTTCTGACTAACAAATCGTTGATGAAAACTGAGTTGCTGCCGATCTAGAAATCATCGTTGAAACCCATTTCTATGGCTTACATTGAAATCTTTAACCCACATAGACTTCTACTGACTCAGAAATAGTTGATGAAAAATGACTCGTTTCCGATGTAGAAATCATCATCGGAACCTAGTTCTACGACTGACACTAAAATCTTCAGCGCACCTAGAGTACTGTTGACTCATAAATTGTTTATGAAAACTTGGTCCCTACCAACCAAGAAATCATCACCGGAACCTAGTACTACGGCTGAAGCTGAAATCTTCAGCGTCAGCTAGACTACTGATGACTCATAAATCATTGGGGAAAACAAAGTCGCTGCCGACCAAGAAATCATCCTTGAAACCCACTTCTATGACTGACGCTGAAAACTTCAGCTCACATTGACTTCTGCTGACTCAGAAATCATTGATGAAAAATGACTCGTTGCCGATGTAGAAATCATCATCGGAACCGAGCTCTACGGCTCACGCTGAAATCTTCAGCGCACCTAGACTACTTCTGACTAAGAAATCGTTGATGAAAACTGAGTTGCTGTTGATCCAAAAATCATCCTTGAAACCCACTTCTGTGGGTTATATTGAAATCTTTAGCGCACATAGACTTCTGCTGACTCAGAAATCATTGATGAAAAATGACTCGTTTTTTATGTTGAAATAATCATCGAAACCTTGTTCTACGGCTGACACTGAAATCTTCAGCGAACCTAGACTATTACTCACTCATAAATTGTTGATGAAAACTGGGTCCCTACCAACCAAGAAATCATCACCGGAACCTAGTACTACGGCTGACGCTGAAATCTTCAGCGTCAGCTGGACTACTGATGACTCATAAATCATTGGCGAAAACAAAGTCGCTGCCGACCAAGAAATCATCCTTGAAACCCACTTCTACAACTGACGCTGAAAACTTTAGCGCACGTAGACTTCTGCTGACTCAGAAATCATTGATGAAAAATGACTCGTTGCCGATGTAGAAATCATCATCGGAAGCGAGCTCTACGGCTGACGCTGAAATCTTCAGCGCACCTAGACTACTTCTGACTAAC
>Ga0325403_1000084_pt1 | contig 46703 bp, 46 predicted proteins | sample PopdelMetagenome_19_FD_205665 | JGI IMG/M metagenome (GOLD analysis project Ga0325403, IMG submission 205665) | Populus deltoides microbial communities from Bellville, Georgia, United States - Xylem-PdKOR-R4 | ecosystem: Host-associated > Plants > Phyllosphere > Stem > Wood/Secondary xylem... | reverse complement strand
ACCGGTTACCTGCTGGTGTTCGTGCTGCTCGCCGAGATCCTCCGCCGCAGGCAGCCGCAGCCGGCGGGCGTCGTGGCCGCGGTCGCCGTGGCCACGGTGCCGCTGGTGGTCTACGCCGCCCACGCCGCGTCCGGCCTGCTCGACCTGCCGCCGTACGCCGACTACGACGCCTTCGACGACTGGGGCACCTCCGCCTGGATGGCCATGGAGGTCTCGGCCGTCGCGGCCGCAGCCGGGGCCTGGCTGCGGCACCGCGCGAGCTTCGTGCTCGCCCCGGGCACCGCGGCGGTGAGCTTGCTGGTGCTCGACCTGGGCGACGCGACGGACTCCGACCTCGGGCGCCGGGCGGCCGCGTGGCTGCTCGCGGCGGGCCTGTTCGCGGGTGCCCTGTGGCTGGACCGCCGCGGGATGCGCCGCGAGGGGTTCTGGCCGCACCTCGGGGCGCTGCTCGTCGCCGGCCTGGCCGTCCTGCTGTCGCTGGAGGACGTGGGCTCCAGCGGCACCCCCGCCGCGGTCGCCTACCTCGTGCTGGGCGCGGCGGCCATCGCCGCGGGCGTCTGGCTCGACCGCAGGGTGCACCTCGCGGTCGGGGGGCTGTACCTCGTGGGCGGGCTGTCGTACTTCGCGTTCGACGTCTTCGGCGACTCGCTGCTCTTCGCACCCGCCCTCGCCCTCATCGGGCTGTCGGTGGTGGCCGGCGGGATCCTCCTCGCGCGGGGGCGGCGGCGCCAGCGCACCGGCTGACCCGTCAGCGCAGCCAGTGCGGCGCGAGCACGACCTCCTCGTCGGTCACCAGGGCCGGGCGCTGCAGGCCGCGGCGGTCCGGGTCGGTCGCGGCCCAGGCCGCGGCCACGAAGGTGGAGTCGGTGCGGGCCAGGTCGGTCCAGCCCCGGGCCCGCGTGGGCACCGCCACCGCGCGCAGGCCGGTGCCGTCGGCCCGCGCCAGCCAGCGGCGCAGCGGCGCGCTCGCCAGCAGCGTCACCGCGTCGCAGCCACCGGCCGGGTCGATCACGGTGAGCTCGGGACCCGGGCCGTCCACCACGCCGCCGCCCGAGCCGCCGCCCGAGCCGCCGCCCGAGCCGTCCACCGCGCCCCCGTCCGGGCCTCCGCTGCGGCCGGCGTCCTGGGCGAGGCGCGCCCGCAGCGCCCGCTCCACGCGACGGGCCGCGAGCAGGCCCATGGCGTCGAGGTGCAGGCGCGAGGCGCGCCAGGCCGCGTCGGTGTCGGGGGCCCGCCGTCCGCCCCCCGACGCGGCGGCGGCCACGGCCTCCACGACGTCGGGCCACAACGGGGCCGCGCCGGCCTCGCCGGGCACCCCCACGACGCCGAGCCCGACGTCCAGCACCCCTCCGGGGACGCGCTCGCGGACCCACCCGCTCCCGGGGTGCAGCGCGTGCCCGCGGCCGAGGGCCAGCGGGCGCAGCTCAGCGGTCCGCAGGTGCGCGGCGCTCACGTGGGCGTGGCACCGGAGCCAGCTGCGCAGCCGCACCCGCAGCTCGGGGTCGCCGGCGCGGCGGTCGCCGACGACGAGCGCGGCCCGGCGGGCGGAGAGCTCGCGCGGCCCGTCGGGGGTGAGCAGGCTCAGCCCGGTCTCGGTGGGGACCAGGTCGACGTCGTCGAGGACGCAGACCTCCAGCAGGGCCCGGCGGAGCTCGAGGCGCCACGCGGGCGGAGCCTCCTGGTCCGGCTCCTCGGGGGCAGCCCCGGGGCGGGTCGCCGCGTCGTCGAGCATGGCAGGACCGTAACCAGAGACTCACCGAGCGTCGCCACCGCGGGGCCTCCGGCGGGGGAGGATCGCGGCGTTGCGGGCACCCCCGGTGACGAGGAGTCACCGCCACCGGGGGTGCGTGACCTGATCGTGACGGCGCGGGGCGCGCTCCGGCTGGCGCCGGGCAGGCGCGAGGACGAGGATCCCGGCCCGTGGACCTGTGGCGCACCAAGTCGGTCGAGGCGTCGATCGCCGACACCGAAGAACCAGAGCACTCCCTCAAGAAGGGCCTCGGCGCCCTCGACCTCGTGGTCTTCGGGGTGGGCGTCAGCGTCGGCGCGGGCATCTTCGTGCTCACCGGTCAGGCGGCGGCGTCCAACGCCGGCCCGGCGGTGGCGCTGTCTTTCGTCATCGCCGCGGTCGCCTGCGCGCTCGCCGCGGTCTGCTACGCCGAGTTCGCCAGCACCGTGCCGGTCGCGGGCAGCGCCTACACGTTCTCCTTCGCCACCCTCGGCGAGCTGGTGGCCTGGACCATCGGGTGGGACCTGGTCCTGGAGTTCGTGGTCGGTGCGGCCGCGGTGTCGACGTCGTTCTCCGCCTACCTCCAGGTGGTGCTCGGGCAGGTCGGCATCACCCTGCCGGCGGCGGTCTCGGGGGTCGAGGAGGGCGTCGTCAACCTGCCCGCGGCCCTGCTGGTGCTCGGGCTGACCGTCGTCATCGCCACCGGCATCAAGCTCTCCAGCCGTCTGAACCAGGTGCTCACCGCGATCAAGGTCGGGGTGGTGCTGCTGGTCGTCGTCGTGGGCGCCTTCTACGTCTCCACCGCCAACTGGTCGCCGTTCGTGCCGCCGTCGCAGGGCTCAGGCTCGGCGGGAGGGGCCGAGGAGAGCACCCTCACCGCGCCGCTCGTGCAGACGCTCTTCGGCCTGGAGCCCTCCGTCTTCGGCGTCGGCGGGGTGGTCGCCGCGGCGGCGCTGGTCTTCTTCGCCTTCATCGGGTTCGACGTCGTCGCCACCACCGCCGAGGAGACGCGCCGTCCTCAGCGCGACGTCCCCATCGGCATCCTCGGCTCCCTCGCCGTCGTCACCGTCCTCTACGTGGCGGTGTCGCTGGTCATCACCGGGGTCCGCCCGTACACCGAGATCGACCCCGACGACGGCGCGCCCCTGGCCACCGCCTTCACCGCCATCGGCGTCGGGTGGATGGGCTCGGTCGTGGCCGTCGGAGCCTGCCTGGGCCTCATCGCCGTCACGATGATCCTCATCATCGGCCAGACCCGCGTGGCCTTCGCGATGGCGCGCGACGGGCTGCTCCCGCGCTCGCTGGCCCGCACCGACCCCGGCACCGGCACCCCGGTGCGCATCACCGTCATCACCGGGGTGGTCATCGCGGTGCTCGCGGCGTTCGTGCCCCTGTCCGAGCTGAGCCTGCTGGTGAACATCGGCACCCTCTTCGCCTTCATCCTGGTGTCCATCGGCGTCGTGGTGCTGCGCCGCACCCGTCCCGACCTGCAGCGCTCCTTCCGGGTGCCGCTCGTGGGCGTCGTCGCCTCGCTCTCGGTGGTCGCGTGCCTCTACCTCATGCTCAACCTGAGCCTGGAGACCTGGATCCGCTTCGTGCTCTGGATGGCGCTCGGCTACGTCGTGTACTTCGCCTACGCCCGCAAGCACAGCGTCCTCGCGGGCCACCCCGAGCGGTCCGGCCGCCCGGAGCGCTCCACCCGACGGCCCTGACGCCGTCGTCCCCCGCGGGAGGCGACTCGCCGACCCCCCTGGGCGGACCGCGTCCGAGGAGAGCACCCTGGGCAACGGCCTGACCGCTCGTGAGAGGACGGGACGATGACGACGCGCACCGAGGACACCCCGCCGGGAGCCGCCGCTCCTGGCGGACACGGCAGCCCGGGCCTGCAGAAGGGCCTGAGCCAGCGCCACCTGACGATGATCGCCATCGGCGGGGTGATCGGGGCGGGCCTCTTCGTCGGGTCCGGGGAGGTCATCCGGACCACCGGCCCGGGTGCCTTCCTCACCTACGCCCTCACCGGCGTACTGGTGATCATGGTGATGCGGATGCTGGGCGAGATGGCCACCGCCAACCCCGGCACCGGCTCCTTCAGCGACTACGCCCGCTCCGCCCTGGGCGACTGGGCGGGCTTCTCCACCGCCTGGCTCTACTGGTACTTCTGGGTCATCGTGGTCGGCTTCGAGGCCGTGGCCGGCGCGCGCATCATCCAGGAGTACGTCGGGGCGCCCCTGTGGCTGGTCTCGCTGGTGCTCATGGTCCTGATGACGGTGACCAACCTGGTCTCGGTGCGCTCCTTCGGGGAGTTCGAGTACTGGTTCGCCGGTATCAAGGTCGCTGCCATCGTGCTCTTCCTCGTGCTCGGCGGCGCCTTCGTGCTCGGCCTGTGGCCGGGTCAGCAGATGGACTTCTCCGGGCTCACCGCCGCGGGCTCCACCGAGGCCGGCGAGGGGAGCGGGCTGTTCCCCCTCGGCGTCGGGGCCGTCTTCTCGAGCATCGTCGTCGTGGTCTTCTCGATGGTCGGCGCCGAGATCGCCACCATCGCCGCCGCCGAGTCCAAGGACCCGGTCAGGGCCGTGGCCCGCGCCACCCGCAGCGTCGTCGTCCGCGTGGCCATCTTCTTCGTCGGCTCGATCTTCCTGCTGGTCTGCATCGTCCCGTGGGACTCCGAGGAGCTGCGCGTCTCCCCGTACGCCTCGGCGCTGGCGGAGATGGGCATCCCGTACGCACCGCTGGTGATGAACCTCGTCGTGCTCACCGCGGTACTCTCGTGCCTGAACTCCGGCCTGTACACCGCCTCGCGGATGCTCTTCGTGCTCGCCGAGCGCCACGAGGCCCCCCAGGCGCTGGTGCGCCTGGGCCGCGGCGGGGTCCCGCGCGCGGCCATCCTCACCTCGACGGTGGTCGGGTTCGGCTGCGTCGTCGCGGCGGCCATCGACCCCGAGGGCGTCTTCCTGTTCCTGCTGAACTCCTCCGGCGCGGTGATCCTCTTCGTCTACCTGCTGATCTCCGTCAGCCAGCTGGTGCTGCGCCGGCGCACCGACCCGGAGCGCCTCGTGGTGAGGATGTGGCTGTACCCGGTGCTCACGATCGTCACGATCGTCGCCATCGTCGCGATCCTCGTGGCCATGGGGCTGGGGGCGGACACCCGCACGCAGCTGCTCCTGAGCCTGGGCAGCTGGGCGGTCTTCCTGGTGCTGTTCGCCGTCACCGCCCCGTGGCGGCGCCGGGCCCGCGAGCGGGGGGAGCGTCGGACCCGACCCGCATGATGGGCGGTGTGATGAGGCAGTGAGCATCGAGGGGACCGCCTGGAGCGTCCTGTACAAGTCGGCCTACGGCCAGCAGGACCAGCGCCCCTTCTCCCGGGAGACCCTGCGCCGGGTCATGGCCTTCGCCCGCCCGCACCGCGCGCGCATCCTGCGCTTCCTGGTGGTGGGGATCGTGCTCGCCGTGCTGACGGTGGCCACGCCGCTGCTGGCCGGCCGGGTGGTGCAGGCCATCACCGACGGCGCCGCCCCCTCGGTGGTGGTGGGCCTGGCGGCGCTGATCGCGGTCATCGCCGTCCTCGAGGCCGGTGCGAGCATGCTCAGCCGCTGGCTCTCGGCCAACCTCGGCGAGTCGGTCATCCTCGACCTGCGCACCACCGTCTACGACCACGTGCAGCGCATGCCGGTCGCCTTCTTCACCCGCACCCGCACGGGTGCGCTGGTCAGCCGCCTCAACAGCGACGTGATGGGTGCGCAGCGCGCCTTCAGCGACACCCTGGTGGGCATCGTCTCCAACACCGTGACGCTGCTGCTGACCCTCGGGGTGATGCTCGCCCTGTCGTGGCCGATCACCCTGCTCAGCCTGGTGCTGCTGCCGCTGTTCCTGCTGCCCGCCCGCCGCGTCGGGCGGCGCCTGGCCGGGCTGCAGCGCGAGGCCGCCGGCCACAACGCCGCCATGACCGACCAGACCACCGAGAGGTTCTCGGCCGCCGGCGCCACGCTGGTCAAGCTCATGGGAGACCCGGCCCGGGAGTCCGCCGAGTACGCCGGCCGCGCCGAGCGCGTCCGCGACATCGGCGTGCGCACGGCGATGGTGTCGTACTCCTTCGTCACCGCCCTGGTGCTCGTCTCGGCCCTGGCGCTCGCGCTGGTCTACGGCCTGGGCGGCTTCCTGGCCCTGCGCGGGACCCTCGAGGCCGGCACCGTGGTCAGCCTCGCCCTGCTCCTCACCCGCCTGTACTCGCCCCTGACCGCCCTCGCCAGCGCGCGGCTCGACATCATGCAGGCGCTCGTCAGCTTCGAGCGCGTCTTCGAGGTGCTCGACCTCGAGCCCCTGGTGCGCGAGCGCCCCGACCCGGTCCCCCTGCCCGAGGGGCCGCTCACCGTCGAGCTCGACAGGGTGTGCTTCTCCTACCCCTCGGCCGAGCAGGTCTCGCTCGCGTCCCTGGAGGACGTCGCCGTGCTCGACCCCCGCGGCGGCACCCAGGTGCTCCACGGCGTCTCCTTCCGCGCCGAGCCCGGGCAGGTCGTCGCCCTCGTGGGCTCCTCCGGTGCCGGCAAGTCGACGACGGCCTCGCTGCTGCCCCGCCTCTACGACGTCGACACCGGCGCGGTGCGCCTCGGCGGCGTGGACGTGCGCGACCTCTCCTTCGCCGACCTGCGCTCCGCCGTCGGCGTCGTCACCCAGGACGGCCACCTCTTCCACGAGACGCTGCGCTCCAACCTGCTGCTGGCGGCCCCCGGGGCCACCGACGCCGACGTGTGGGACGCCCTCGGCCGGGCGCGGCTGCGCGAGGTGGTCGAGTCCCTGCCCGACGGCCTGGACACCGTCGTGGGAGAGCGCGGCTACCGCCTCTCCGGCGGCGAGCGCCAGCGCCTCACCATCGCCCGGCTGCTGCTCGCCTCCCCGCGCGTGGTCGTGCTCGACGAGGCCACCGCGCACCTCGACTCCACGTCCGAGGCCGCGGTCCAGGCGGCGCTCGCCGAGGCGCTCGCGGGCAGGACGGCCCTCGTCATCGCCCACCGCCTCTCGACCGTGCGGCAGGCCGACCTGATCCTGGTGGTCGAGGGCGGCCGCATCGTCGAGCGCGGCACCCACGGCGAGCTGCTGGCCGCCGGAGGCCGGTACGCCGAGCTGCACCGCACCCAGTTCGCCGACGAGGAGCCCACCCGTGCCTGAGGCCTTCCCCGGAGCGCCCGCTCCCGTCGCCGACCTCACCCCCGACGACGTCGCGCGCCTGCGCCTGGTGTCGCAGAGGCTGGTCGCCCCGCCCGGACCCGGCGGGGGCGCCGGGCTGCCGGAGGGCCCGGCCGCGGCGGTGGCGCACCTGCTCGCCGTCCAGGGGCAGGACCTCCCCGCCTCCCTCGTCGCGGTGGCCAGCCGCACGCCGGCGCTCGACGCCGGCGCGGTCCGGGCCGCGCTCGACGCCGGCTCCGTGGTCCGCACCTGGCCGATGCGCGGCACCCTCCACCTCCTCGCCGCCACCGACGCGGCGGGGACGACGCGCCTGCTCGGGCCCCGCGCCGCGAGGGCGGCCTCCAAGCGCTGGCTCGAGGCCGGCCTCGACGACGCCGCCTTCGACCGGGCGAGCGCCGTCGCCGCCGAGCGCCTGGCAGACGGGCCCGCCGGCCGCGACGCCCTCGGCGAGGCGTGGACGGCCGCCGGGTTCGAGCCGGGGACGTCGACGACGTACCGCCTGCTCAACGCCCTGGCCACCCGCGGTGAGCTGGTGCTCGGCCCCACGCAGGGCACGGGCGGCCCGGGCGACCGCGTCGAGCAGCTCGTCGCCCTGGCCAGCACCTGGCTGCCGGAGGGCTCCCGCCCGGGGGACGGCCCCGCCGACCACCCCGACGACGCCCTGCTCGCCGACCTCGCCGGGCGGTACGCCGCCGGCCACGGCCCGGTCTCGGTGGCCGACCTGGTCCGGTGGACCTACCAGACCGCCGGCGTCGCCAAGGGGGCGATGGCCGCCGCGGCGGCGCGGGGGCGCCTCGTCACCGTGACGTGCGAGGGGCGCACCCTCGTGGGCGGCCCCGAGCTGGCCGTGCTGGTGGGCTCCCTGGACGCCGTGCGCCAGAGCACCTCGGGGGTGCTGCTGCTCGCCGCCTTCGACGAGCTCGTCCTCGGGTACGCCGACCGCAGCGCCACGCTCGACCCGGGGCACGAGGTGCTGGTCGTCCCCGGGGGCAACGGGGTGTTCCGGCCCGTCGTCCTGGCCGACGGGCGCGCGGTCGGCACGTGGTCGCGGGCCGGGCGCCGGCGCGACGAGCTGGCCGTGGAGCCCTTCGGCGAGCTCGCCCCCGGTGTCCTCGACGCCGCGCACGAGGCCTTCTCCCGGCTGCCGCTGCCCGCGTGAGCGGCTCCGGCACGGGTGTCGCCGTGGTCACCGGCGCCTCCACCGGGATCGGCGCAGCGACCGCGACGGCGCTGGCCCGCACCGGCCTCCACGTGCTCGCGGGGGTCCGCGACGGCGCCTCGGTGGAGCGCACCGCGCGGGCCGCTGCCGCCGGGGGCCTGCGCGTCGAGCCGGTCCACCTCGACGTGACCGCCCCCGACGACGTCGCCGCCCTGCGCGGCCGCGTCGAGGAGCTCGGTCGGCAGGGCCTCCCGCTGGCCGCGCTGGTCAACAACGCCGGGCTCGCCGTCACCGGCCCCGTCGAGTGCGTGCCGCTGGACGCCTGGCGCGAGCAGCTCGAGGTCAACCTGCTCGGGGCGGTGGCCACCACCCAGGTGCTGCTGCCCGCGCTCATCGCCGCCCGTGGTGCCGTCGTCAACGTCAGCAGCATGGCGGGCCGGGTCGCCGGGCCGCTGTTCGCGCCGTACTCGGCGTCCAAGCACGCCCTCGAGGCCACCAGCGACGCGCTGCGGCGCGAGGTCCGGCAGCTCGGGGTGCGCGTCGTGGTGGTCGAGCCGGGGGTCGTGCGCACCGGCATCTGGGCCAAGGGCCTGGCGACGTCGGCCGTGCGCGACAGCTGGCTCGACGACGCCCAGCGCTCCCGCTACGGGGCCTTCCTCGCCGCGGCGGAGCGGACGGCCCGCGGTGCGGACCGCCGCGGTGTCGAGGCGCAGGCGGTGGCCGACGTGGTGGTCCGCGCCGTGCGCTCGCGCCGACCGAGGACGCGCTACCCGGTGGGGCGCGACGCCGCGCTGGCCGTGCGGCTGGCGCGGCTCCTGCCCGACCGGGCGCTCGACGCGCTGGTCGCCGGCCTGCGGGGCTGAGCACCCGGGGCCGCGCCGCAGGGCGGGAGACCGGCCGTCAGCGGGGCAGCCACTCCGCGGCGGAGCGCACCGGGCCCGACGCCCACGGTGCGGCGCCCAGGGGTCGCACGACGGTGAGCACGCCGTCGGGCGAGGGCACGTCGACGAGGTAGCGCTCGGCGCGCGGCGCCTCGGTCGGTGGCGGCTGGGGCGCGTCAGAGGCCGAGACGACGGCGTTGGCCAGCAGCCAGCGCGCCTGGGCCGCCAGGGAGGTGCTCGCGTGCCACGTGCCGCCGTCGCGGCGCAGGGCCAGGGCGCGGAGCACGGCCGCAGCGAGCAGCTGGCCCGCGGCGTGGTCGAGCGCCTGCACCGGCAGGGCCCCGGGACGGCCGTCGGCGCCCCCGGACATCACCGCCACGCCCGAGGCCGCCTGCACCAGGGAGTCGAAACCGCGGCGCCGCGCCCAGGGGCCCTGCTCTCCCCACGCCGAGAGCGAGGCCACCACCAGGTGGGAGTGCCGCTCGGCCAGGGAGTGCTGGTCGAGCCCGTGCCGCGCGAGCGCGCCGGGCCGGTAGCCGTGCACCAGGACGTCGGCGCTCGCCAGCAGCTCCTCCAGGCAGGCCCTGCCCCCGGGGGCGGTGAGGTCGAGCTCGCAGCTGCGCTTGCCCGGGCCCGTCTCCAGCCACTGCTCCGGCAGCTCGGGCAGGTGGGGCGGGTCGACGCGCAGGACGTCGGCGCCGTGGGCGGCCAGGGCGCGCGTGGCGGTGGGGCCGGCGACGACCCGGGTCAGGTCCAGCACGCGGGTGCCCTCGAGGCCAGCCCCGGGACGGGCCCCGGGACCGCCGCCGCCCGGCACGGCGCCGTCGTCGACCCGGTGCAGGGACACCAGCGGTGACCGCGCCACGGCAGCGCCCATCGGGGTTGCCGACCACTCCTGCGGCGTGCGGACCGCCACGGCCAGCCCCCCGGCGGCGGTGACGGCCTCCTCGACGTCGAGCGCCGAACGCTCGGCCAGGGCCGCGGCCAGCCGCGGTGAGACCGCCTCGTCGTCAGCACCCGCGTCGAGGCCCAGCACCCGCAGCAGCGCCGCGCGGTGGTGGGGGTAGTTGGCGTGGGTGCGCACCCACCCGTCGCTCGTGGGCCACGGCCGCGACAGGGGCGCGAAGCCGCCGGACCGAGGGACGCCGTCGACGCGGAGGTGGCGCTCGCTGCCGAACTCGACGCCGACGTGGGCGGCGTCGAGGTGCAGGTACTGGTCCGCCAGCTCGCCCGGCCCGCCGCGGGAGCGCAGCTCCTGCGCGGCGAGCAGGTGCGCGACGGCCGTGCCGACGGCGAGCTGACCCACCGGGAGGGGCCCCGGGAGCCCCGCGCTGCCCCGGGCGCGCACGCGGTCGACCGCGTCCGGGGCTCCGAGGAGCTCGGCCCAGACCTGCTGCAGCAGTGGGACGGCCACGCACGACATCCTGACCCCCGCGCCCCGACCCGGCCACCGACACCGGTGCAGCACGCACGAACGGGTGCCTGGGGATCCTGGCCGCTCCAGGTGGGGGTGGGTGCTGCCGAGACACCCCTCGTGGACGCCTTCGCCCCCCGCCGCCCCGAGGAAGCAGCCCGGTGGTTGTCGGTGCTCGTCCTGCTCGCCGCGGTGCTGCTGGTCGTCGTCACGCCGCTCACCGCCGAGCTGACACCCCCGGTGCTCGTCGTCACCGGCGTCTGCGCGGCCTTCTGCGCCGCGCTCGTGGTCCAGGTCCGCCGCGGCTGGTGCCCCGGCCCGCTGCCGTGGCTGCTCTGCATGCTGGCCTCGACGGGTCTCATCCTGGCCAGCAACCTCGTCACGCGTGACGCCTCCGCGGCGGCCCAGCTCTACTTCCTGCTCCCGGCGCTCGCCGCGGCGGCGCAGCTGCGTCCGCCGGGTGCGTGGGTGGTCGCCGCTTCCTGCTCCGCAGGAGAGCTCGTGCTGGTCCTGTCGCTGCTGGAGCCCCCCACGTCGCTGGTCGACTGGGTGAGCCTGACGGTGTTCATGACCATCTTCGTGGGGCTCCTCAGCCGTGCCGCTGACCGCCAGGAGGCCCTGACCGACGACCTGCGGCGCCAGGCCGCGATCGACCCGGTGACGGGGCTGCTGACGCGCCGGGTCTTGGACGAGGCCCTCAGCACGGCTCTGCGCTCGAGCACGGACCCGGTCGCCCCGTCGCCGGGCACGGTGCTGGTCATCGCCGACCTCGACCGCTTCAAGGCCGTCAACGACGGCCACGGCCACCCGGTGGGTGACGCCGCGCTCTCGCACGTGGGACGCATCCTCGTGGAGTCGGCCGGGCCGGGCGCCGTGGTGAGCCGCCTCGGTGGTGACGAGCTGGCCGTCCTGCTGCCCGGCGCGTCACCGCTCACCGGTCTCCTGTGCGGCGAGCGCGTGGTCGACGCCGTGCGCACCACGCCGCTCCGGCTCCCCGACGGCGGGCTGCTGCCCCTGACGGTCAGCGTCGGTGTCGCCCACAGCCCCGTCGACGCCCCCGACGTCGAGTCCCTGTACCGCGCCGCGGACGCGGCGCTCTACGAGGCGAAGCGGGGCGGGCGCGACCGGGTCGCGGTGGCCCGGCGGGCCGGTGGCCCGCTCCTGGGCCCCAGGTCCTAGAGCTCCACGCTGCCGCTGACCCCCACCACCGTCCCGCCGCCGACCCAGACCTGACCGTCGGCGTCCCGCTCCACGTGCACCCGGCCGCGACGGCCCAGCGCCGTGCCCTGGGCCGCGGTGTACCGCCCGGGCAGGACGGCGGACCCGTCGCCCGCGAGGCGGTCCGAGCCCGGCGCGGTCAGCCACTGGCCGAGACCGGCGTTCAGGCTGCCCGTGACCGGGTCCTCGTGCCAGGGGCCGTCGTCCCCGCCCTCGCGGGTGAAGGCCCGCACCTCGACCGCCGTCCCGTTCGGGCCGCCGCCCTCGGGGTGGGGGCCGACGAGGCCGAGGTTCGACGGCCCGCCCGCACCCGGGCGGGGCGCCGCCGAGAGCACCGCGGCGGCGTCGCGGAGCCGGAGCCCCACCCAGCCGGGGCCGTTGTCGACCCAGGCGGCGTCGACCACGGCGCCCTCGTCCAGCCCGAGGGCGACGGCGGCCGCCACGACGTCGGCGTGCCGCACGGGGCCGCTGCGCACGAGCGGGGGAGCGGCGAAGGCGAGCACCTCACCGGCCCCGTCAGGACCGGCGCCCCGGCGCACGCGCACGAGCCCGGCGGCGCACTCCTGCACGACGACGCCGTCGGGGCCGTCGTCGTGAGGCACGCCCCCGGCGGCCAGCCAGGCCCGGGCGCTGCCCAGCGTCGGGTGCCCGGCGAAGGGCAGCTCGCGCCCGGGCGTCAGGATCCGCACCCGGTAGTCCGCCCCGCCCGCGGCGCCCTCGGCGGTGGGAGCGAGCAGGAAGGTCGTCTCCGCGAGCTGGGTCCAGCGGGCGAAGGCGCGCAGCGCGTCGTCGTCCAGCCCGTCGGCGTCGTGGACGACGGCGACGGCGTTGCCGTACGAGAGCTCGCTGGTGAAGACGTCGACCTGGCTGAAGCGGCGGACCACGGCGCTCAGCGCCGCTCGAGCAGCAGCACGGGGATGACGCGCGGGGCGGCCTGCACCTCGTACTCGGCGAAGCCGGGGGAGCGGCGCTTCTGCTCCTCCCACACCTCGTCGCGCTCGGCGCCGGTGAGCTCGCGCACCCGGACGGCGACCTCGGCGCCGCCGTGCTCGCCCCCACCTCGACGGTGGTGTCGGGGGAGGCGAGCAGGTTGGCGTACCACTCCGGGTGCGTGGGGGCGCCGGCCTTGCTGGCGAAGACGGCGAACCCGTCACCGACGGCCTGGTAGACCAGCGGAGCGACGAACCCGGCGCCGGTCCTGCGCCCCCGGTGGTGCACCAGGACCATCGGCGCCCCCTCGAAGGGCGGACCGACACGGCCCTCGTTCTCGCGGAACTCCCGGATGACGCGCGTGTTGAATTCCTCAGCCACGCGCCCAGCATGCCCCCCGCCCGCGGGGCACCGCCCTCGCCCCGGTCAGGCGGGCACGGAGGCGGCGCCGCGCGGCAGGAAGCGCCGCCCGGTGACGCGCTCGGCGACGCCGGTCCTGTCGAGCAGCGGCAGGATTCCGCCGAGGTGCGCCGGCCACCCGGCACCCAGCTGCAGGCACAGGTCGATGTCGCGCGGGTCGGCGACCACGCCCTCGTCGAGCATGCGGCGGGCCTCGTCGGCGAGCACCAACAGCACCCGCTCGCGGACCTCCTCGGCGCTCGAGGGCGAGCCACCGAGCACGAGCAGGTCCGACGCCTGCGGCGTCAGGGTCCGCGAGCCCTCCTCGTAGACCCCCGGCAGACCGGCCTCCACGAGGCGGCGGAGGTTGTCCGACACGGGGAACCGCTCCGGGAAGGCCTCGTGCAGCGACTCCGCGACGTGCAGCGCGACGGCGGGGCCCACCAGGCGCAGCAGCTCGAAGTTGCTCATCGGCAGGCCGAGCTCGTCGAGCGCGCGCTCGGCCACCTCCACCGGCGTCCCCTCGTCGACCACGACGCTCGCCTCGCTCATGAAGCGGGTGAGGAGCCGGTTCACCACGAACGCGGGGGCGTCCCGGACCAGCACGCACGACTTGCGCAGCCCCTTGCCGACGGCGAACGCCGTGGCCAGGGTCGCGTCGTCGGTGGGGGTCTCGCCCGTGGTGCGGACCACCTCGACGAGCGGCATCACGGCCACCGGGTTGAAGAAGTGGAACCCGACGAGCCGCTCGGGGTGCTCCAGCACCGACGCCATCGCCGTCACCGAGAGGGACGAGGTGTTCGTCATCAGCACGCAGTCCTCGCGGACCACGCGCTCGACGGCGCGGAACACGTCCTGCTTGACGGACAGCTCCTCGAAGACCGCCTCGATGACGAGGTCGGCGTCTCCGAACCCGGCGGCGGTGTCGGTCGTGCCCGTCACGTTCGCCGTGAGCCGCTGGGCGGCGCTCGGCGAGAGCCGCCCCTTGGCGGCGAGCTTCGCGATCTCGCCGTGCACCCACGCGACGCCCTTGTCGACGCGCGCCTGGTCGAGGTCGGTGAGCACCACCGGGACCTTCAGCTGCCGCGCGAAGACGAGCGCCAGCTGGCTCGCCATCAGCCCCGCGCCGACGACGCCGACCTTGCCGACGGGCCGCGCGAGCTTCCGGTCGGGCGCACCGGCCGGCTTCTTGGCGCGGCGCTGCACGAGGTCGAAGGAGTAGACCCCGGAGCGGAACTCGTCGGTGAGGATCAGCTCGGCCAGGGCGTCGTCCTCAGCGGCGAAGGCCGCGTCGCGGGCGCCCTCGGCGGCGTCGGGGCCGGAGTCGGTGCGGGCCCGGGCCAGCAGGTCGAGCGCCCGGTAAGGGGCGGGGGCCGCCCCGTGGAGCTTCGCGTCGACCGCCGAGCGCGCAGCGGCGAGCACGCCGTCCCAGTGCCGGGCGTCGCGGTCGACCTCGGGCCGCTCGACGGCGACCTCGCCGCTGACCACGCGAGCGGCCCAGGCCAGGGACTCCTCGAGGAAGTCGGGGGAGTCGAGGACGACGTCGACCAGCCCCAGCTCGCGGGCCTGCTGGGCGGTGAGCGTGCGCCCCTGCGCCAGCGGGTCGGCGACGACCACCTGCACGGCCTTCTCGATGCCGACCAGCGCCGGCACCAGGTGCGTGCCGCCCCAGCCCGGGACGAGGCCGAGCGCCACCTCGGGCAGCCCGATGCCGCGGGCCGTCGACGACGCGGTGCGGTACGTGCAGTGCAGCGCCACCTCGAAGCCGCCGCCCAGCGCCGGGCCGTTGACGAACGCGAACGACGGGACGCCGAGCTCGCCGAGGCGGCGCAGCTGGGCGTGCCCGAGCTCCGCGATCCCACGGGCCTGCCCGGGGGTGCTGATGCGGGCGACGTCCTTGAGGTCGGCCCCGACGGCGAAGACGAACGGCTTACCGGTGATGGCGACAGCCACGCACGGGCCCTCGGCCACGAGCGCCTCGACCGCGTCGAGGGTGGCGCGCAGCTGCAGCAGCCCGGCGGGGCCGAGGGTGGTGGGCCGTGAGAAGTCGTCCGGGTCGTCGGGGGTGTTGTCCATCGTGATCAGCGCGATGGTCCCCGCGCTGGAGCCGCGCTTCGGGTCGAGCGGCACCTCCTGCCACAGGAAGAACGTCACGCGCTCCCCGCCGGTGGGGTCGACGAGGTCCTCGGCGCGCACGGCGGCCTCGGCGCCGCTGTCGAGACGGGCCTGCTCGGGGTGGGACTGCACGGTCTGCTCGCTCACGCCGCCTGCTCCTTCGCGAAGTCCGGGTTCTCCCACAGCACGGCACCGCCCTGGCCCAGGCCCACGCACATGGCGGTGAGGCCGTAGCGGACGTCGGGACGCTGGGCGAACTGCCGGGCCAGCTGCGTCATGAGGCGCACGCCCGAGCTCGCCAGCGGGTGGCCGACGGCGATCGCGCCGCCCCAGGGGTTCACGCGCGGGTCGTCGTCGGCGATGCCGAAGTGGTCGGTGAAGGCCAGCACCTGCACGGCGAAGGCCTCGTTGAGCTCGAACAGGCCGATGTCGTCGATGCTGAGGCCGGTCTTGGCCAGCAGCTTCTCCGTCGCCGGCACCGGCCCGATGCCCATCACCGACGGGTCGACCCCGGCGAAGGCGAAGCCCGCCAGCCGCATCGCCACCGGCAGGCCCAGCTCGGCGGCGGTCTCCCCGGAGGCCATCAGGCACATCGTCGCGCCGTCGTTCAGACCGGCGGCGTTGCCGGCGGTCACGCGGCCGTGGGGGCGGAACGGGGTCTTCAGGGCCGCCAGCTGCTCCACGGTGGTGCCCGGGCGGGGCGGCTCGTCGGCGGTGGCCAGGCCCCAGCCCTTCTGGGCGTGTCGGGTGGCCACCGGCACGAGGTCGGGCTGCACGTCGCCGCGCTCGTAGGCGGCCGCCAGCTTGGCCTGGCTCGCCGCGGCGAACCGGTCGGCGCGCTCGCGGGTCAGCTGGGGGTACCGGTCATGGATGTTCTCGGCGGTGCGCCCCATGACCAGCGCGTCGCCGTCGACCACGCGGTCGGCCACGAAGCGGGGGTTGGGTGCGAAGTTCGCGCCGAGGGGGTGGCGGCCCATGTGCTCGACGCCGCCCGCCAGCACGGCGTCGTAGGCGCCGGCGGCGATGCCCGACGCCGTCGTCGTCACCGCGGTCATGGCGCCGGCGCACATCCTGTCGATGGCGAAGCCGGGCACCGACTGCGGCAGGCCCGCCAGCATGCCGGCGCTGCGGCCGAGGGTCAGGCCCTGGTCGCCCTCCTGCGTGGTGGCGGCGACCGCCACCTCGTCGATGCGCTCGGGGGGCAGCCCGGGGTTGCGCCGCAGCACCTCGCGCAGCAGCCGGACGACCATGTCGTCGGCGCGCGTCTGCGCGTACATCCCCTTCTCGCCGGCCCTGCCGAACGGCGTCCGCACGCCGTCCACGAACACCACGTCGCGCCCCTTGAGCACGCCGACCTCCTCGTCGAGCCTGATGACGAGTTATACGGTACCCGCGGTACCGGGTTCTGGCCAGGCGCTCCTCGGGGTCAGTCGAGCTCGACGAAGCGCTCCACGTCGTTCGGCCGCCCGGCGATGACGATGACCGAGCCGTAGCTGAGCACCGTGTCGTACCCGGCGTGCGTGTACTGGCCCGAGCCCTCCGGCTTCACCGACACCACGGTCACCTTGTGGCGGGTGCGCAGCTTCGACTCACCCAGGGGGATGCCCACCAGGTCGCGCGGCGGCTTGGTCTTGGCCAGCACCCACTGCGGTCCCAGCTCGACCCAGTCCTGCATGCGGCCCGCGACCAGATGGGCCACCCGCTCGCCCATCTGCTGCTCCGGCAGCACGACGTGGTGGGCGCCGACCCGCCGCAGGATCGTGGCGTGCTGGTCCGACAGCGCCTTGGCCCAGATCGTCGGCACCTCGAGGTCGACGAGCACCGCCGTGGTGATGATGCTCGCCTCGAGGTGCGTGCCGATGCCGACGACGGCGCGGGGGAAGTCCTGGATGCCGATCTCGCGCAGCGCGTCGGGGTTGGTGGTGTCGGAGGTGACCACCTGCGGCAGCACCCCCGACAGCTGCTGCACGACGTCGGCGCGGGCGTCCACGCCGATCACCTCGGTGCCCCCGCGGTGCAGCTCCAGGGCCAGGGCGGAGCCGAAGCGGCCCAGGCCCAGGACGGCGACGGGGTCTCTGCGACTAGCCAACGATCATCCGCTCCTCGGGGAGGTGGTGGAGCTTCGCGCGCTCGCGCAGGGCGAGCGCCGAGGCCAGGGTGACCGGCCCGATGCGGCCGATGTACATGAGGACCACGATGACGATGTGCGCCGGGGTCGGCAGGTCGGCCGTCACCCCGCTGGACAGGCCCACGGTGCCGAACGCCGACACCGCCTCGAACAGGACGACGTCGGTGGGCTGGTCGGTGGTGGCGTGCAGCGCCAGCGTCCCCACCGCCACGAGGCCGATGCCCAGCAGCGCCACCGCGAGGGCCTGGCGCTGGGTGGCCGCGGGCACCCGGCGTCGTCCGACCTCGACGTCCTCGTCGCCGCGCAGCTCGGCCCACAGCACGGCTGCCAGCAGGCCGAAGGTGGTGACCTTGATGCCGCCGGCGGTGCTGGCCGAGCCGCCGCCGATGAACATGAGGACGTCGGTGACGAGCATGCCCTCGGGCGTCAGCTGGCTGATGTCGACGGCGTTGAAGCCGGCGCTGCCGGCCATCACGGCCATCGTGAACGCCCCGACGACCTCGTCGCCGACCCCGAGCCCCCCCAGCGTGCCGGGGTTGGGGACCTCGAACAGGGCGAGCAGCGCCGTGCCGACCGCCAGCAGCCAGAACGTCACGGTCACGGTGAGGCGCGTCAGCACCGACCACGACCGGGGGTGGCGCCAGCCCCCGTTGCGGAACCCGCCGCGGGCCAGCTCGAACACCACGGGGAAGCCCAGGCCGCCCAGCAGCGTGGCCGCGCAGATGACCAGCAGGGTGGCCGGGTCCTCGGCGTAGCGGACGAGGCTGTCGCTGGACAGGGAGAACCCGGCGTTGTTGAACGACATCACCGCGTAGAACACGGCCCGCCAGGCCGTGCGCAGCACCGGCTCACCGTCGACCAGCGCCCACTTCGCCCACAGCAGGACGGCGACGACGGCCTCGCTGGCGATGCTGAACAGGAAGACCGAGCGGATGACGGTGCGGACGTCGCCGGCGCTCAGCGAGCGCGACTCCGCCTGCGCCACCAGCCGCGCCCGCAGCCCGAGCCGGCGGGAGAGCACCAGGGCGATCAGGGTCGCCGCCGTGGTGATGCCCAGACCGCCGAGCTGCACCAGCAGCATCAGCACGACGTGCCCGTAGGTGGTCCACGCCGTGCCCGTGTCGACGATGGACAGGCCCGTCACCGACACCGCCGAGGTCGCGGTGAAGACGGCCACGACGACGTCGGAGCGCCCGTCGGTGTGAGCCCACGGCACGGACAGCAGGAGCGTCCCGGCGGCGATCGCCGCCGCGAAGCCCCCCGCGATCACCCGTCCGGGGTGCGGGGCACCGCGGCGGACGGCGTTGCGGGCCGGGCTGTCGGGCACGGGCGCCCACCCTGCCAGAGCCCCGCCCCCGGCGGCGTCGTCCTGTCGGGCGACCCGCCGTCGTCCCCGTCACCCGGTGGGGCCACGGGGCCGCGGGGCCACGGGGCCACGCGGCCGCGCCCGGCGCCGCCCGTCCGTGTGATCCGGTGCAGTCGCCGCCCGGAGGTGCCGATGCACCGGTGTGATCATCTCGGCTCTGCGGCGCAGGTTCGACTGGCGCACGGCAGTGATGTGCGCCATCGCCGTCATGAGCGCGACGGCGTCCCTGACCATGCTGGTGGCCACGCACCTGTGGGGCGGCCCCTTCCAGGGGCACGAGAGGGCCCTCGGCGCCGCGGCACTGGCGTGGCTGGCCATCGCGGCGGTCGAGGCCCACGCGGGCCGCCTGGACCAGGGCCGCGCCGTGCTGGTCACGCTCGCTTCCACCGCCGTGGTGGTCGGCCTGGGCCTCGCGATCCCGCTGCTGTGGTGGCGCCTGCTCGTGGTGGCGGTCCTCCCCGTCGTGCCGCTGCTGGGCGTCCTGGTCCTGCACCGGGGCCGGCTCGTGGCGCTGGTCGGGGTCGCCTGCGCGGGGAACACGCTGGTCACGCTGCAGTTCGGCCTCGACGGCGCCGCCCTGGTCGTCGTGGTGGGTGTCGAGCTGCTCCTCGTGGTCGTGCCCACGACCGTCATCGCCGTGATGAAGAGCCGCCTGGAGTCCCTGCGGGCGCTGGCGGAGCACAGCGCACGCACCGACGTGCTGACCGGTCTGCTCAACCGCCACGGGATGGGGCGCGAGCTCCCGCGCGCCGTCGCAGCAGCCGCAGCCTCGGGGGGCCACCTGGGGGTGCTGGTGCTCGACCTGGACCACTTCAAGTCCATCAACGACACCTTCGGCCACAGCGCGGGAGACCGGGTGCTGGCGCAGGTCGGAGCCGCCGTCTCGGCTCGTGTGCGCGTCGAGGACGTCGTGGTGCGCTGGGGCGGTGAGGAGCTCGCCGTGGTGGCGGCGGTCCCGGACCGGGAGGGTCTGCGCGCCCTGGCCGAGCGGCTGCGCCGGACGGTGGCCGACCTCGACGTCCCGGGGGTGCCCGGGGTGACGGTGAGCATCGGTGGGGCCAGCGTCGGCCCGGACCGCGTGGACCGGGTGGACGGCATCGAGGTGGAGTCGTGGGACCTGGTCACCCAGCTGCTGGACCAGGCCGACGCGGCCCTGTACGAGGCCAAGCGGTGCGGACGCGACCGCGTCGTCCTCGTCGGTGACACCAGCGGACGGGACGGAGCCGACGTCTCCGGTGGTGGACCGGGTCGTTCGCGGTCTGCGCCGCTGGACGGCCGTCGGGGCGCGGCGGTGCCACGACGTCGCTGACGGCGAGCTGCGCGAGGACTCCTGGGTGCGAGGTCTTGACCCTGACGCGGCGTGAGGCACCACGGTGGTGTCCGTGACCGAGGATCACCCGGACCAGCACCTGACCGTGGGGCGCGTCGCCGAGGCGACGGGCGTCAGCGTCAGGGCGCTGCACCACTACGACGCCGTCGGCCTGGTCCGCCCCTCCGGGCGCAGCGCCGCCGGGTACCGGCTGTACGCCCTCGACGACGTCGAGCGGCTGCGGACCGTCGTGGTCTACCGCCGGCTGGGGTTCTCCCTGGAGGAGGTGGCGGACCTGCTGGCGGCCGACGGCTCGGGGCAGCTCGAGCACCTGAGGCGCCAGCGCGACGCGGTCACGGCCCGGCTGGAGGAGGACACCGCCCTCCTCGCAGCGATCGACAGAGCACTGGAGGTGCACGTGAGCGGGACCCAGCTGACGCCGGAGGAGCAGCGCGAGCTGTTCGGCGACTCCTTCAGCGAGGAGTACGCCGCCGAGGCGGAGCAGCGGTGGGGCGAGACGCCCCAGTGGACGCAGTCGCAGGAGCGCACGGCCCGGTACACGAAGGCCGACTGGCAGGAGATCAAGGCCGAGGGCGATGCGCTGAACGCCGCCTTCGCCGCGCTCCTCACCGCCGGGGAGGCGGCGGACGGCGCTGCGGCGATGGACGCGGCCGAGCGGCACCGGCTCCACGTGTGCGAGCGCTTCTACGACATGCCGCACGCCATGCACCGGTCGGTGAGCCAGCTGTACGTCGACGACCCGCGCTTCACGGCCACGTACGAGGCCGTCGCGCCGGGCCTCGCCCGGTACGTCCGCGACGCCGCGCACGCCAACGCCGCGCGCCACGGCGTCGTGGAGGGCTGCACCAGCTGAGCGCGCCCCAGCCGCCCGGCGACGGCCTCGGCGCACCGGCGCGCGAGCTGCCCGCGCGACGCCTTCCCGGCGGCGAGCACCAGCCGCACGCCGCCGGCCTGGGCCCCACGGAGGGCGGGGACGTCGAGCGGGTACCCGCAGACGGTGAGCAGACCGCGGCCGATCATGCGCTCCAGCGCCGCGACCTGCTCCGGAGGCGGGGCGTGCTGGGTGTCGTGGCCGGTGTCCTCGCCGTCGGGCGCTCCGGAGCCGGCGAGCGCCATGAAGGCGCCCATCGCGGGCCACACGCCCTGCTCGTGGAGGAGCGCCACGACGCGCTCGGAGCCGCGACGCGCACCCGCTCGGGGTGGCGCGCCGCCAGGGCGAGGGCGGTCACCGCGCCGCCGCTGCTCCCGAAGACGTCGACGCGCCGCCCGGGGACCGCGGCGTCGAGGAGCGCCACGAGGTCGTCGGCGAGGCGGTCGGGGTCGGCGTCGTCGGTCGGGTCGTCCAGGGGGCTCGCGCCGAAGCCGCGGGGGTCGTGCAGCAGCACGGTCCGGTCGTCGGACAGGTGCTCGACGAGGTCGCGGAAGCCACCGGTGCCCGTGGGGTGTCCCACGAGCGCCAGGGGCGTGGCCTCGTCGTCGTCCCCACCGGCGGGGCCGGACACCTCGAGGTGGAGCCTGGCGCCGGGGACGTCGAGGGTGCGGGTGGTCCAGCGGACCGGAGCCGTGGTCATGCCGGGCGGACCGGCGGCTGCACCCCGACTCATCCGTGGGGCGCCCCGTCAGCTGCGGGGCGGCAGCGTGACCGCCGGCAGCCCGTCGATGCTCTCGGCGTTGCGGGTGCGCCAGTACTGCTCGAAGTGGGCGTCGTCGCGGCGGCTCTGGGAGGCGTCGAGCACGTCGCGGTCGCAGCGGAAGTCCATGAGGGGGACCGCGAAGCCGCACGCGTCGGCGACCCTGTCGACGTCGACGACCACCACCGACCGCTGCCCCACCTCGCGCTCCTTGGGGAACAGGGCGCGGACCTCGGCGAAGCCGGGGTCGCCGGCGAGCACCACGCGGCCGCGACCGTGCAGGCGCACGATGCTCGGACGGCCGGAGAACGCGCAGAACATGAGCACCACGCGGCCGTTCTCGCGCAGGTGGGCGATGGTCTCGGCGCCCGAGCCGCTGTAGTCGAGGTACGCCACCGTGCGGGCGTCGACGACGGCGAAGGTCCCCGCCATCCCCTTCGGCGAGACGTTGACGTGGCCGTCCGCCGCGAGCGGCGCGGTGCCGACGAAGAAGACCGGCTGCTCCACCATCCAGGCGGCGAGCTCGTCGCCGATGCCCTCGTAGACCTTCGCCATGACGCCCATCGTGCACCCGCTGAGGGGGCGCAAGGGTCAGGCGGCGCGGGCCTGGACCGTCGCGCCCACCACCGACACCGCGGCCGGCGCGGACGCCGCGCTCGGTGCGGAGGCCAGGTCGAGCACGGCGAGGTCCGCGGCGACGGCCCGCAGCAGCGCCGACATCGGCAGCCCGAGCGCCCGGCACAGCGCGCGCAGCACCTCCGACGAGGCCTCCGCCAGACCCCGCTCCACCTGCGACAGGTGACCCGTGGAGACCCGGGCTCCGCCCGCGACCTCGCGCAGGCTGCGCCCCTGGGCCAGGCGGGCCCTGCGGAGCCTCGCCCCGAGCACCTCGCGCAGCAGCGGTCCCTCGGCGGGCGCCTCCCTGACCAGGTGCAGCCCGCTGGCCGCGGTCCGAGGGCTCACCGGGTACCCGCGACCGTGTGCATGCCGACAGCACACCCCGCGCGGTGGCCCGCGGTCCAGCGGTGTTCACCGCCGGTGAACCCCGGCGAGCGCGTCTCGCGCCCAGCGGCACGGTGGCAGGGTGGTCGGGTGCTGCTGGGCGCGACCCGCCGCGGGCTCCTCGTCGCCGAGGTGGACGCCCGCGACCTCACCACGTGCCGGCTCCTCGCCGTCTTCGAGCGCGGTCGGGGGTCCGGTGGGTCGGACGGCGGTGCTGACGACGGCGCGCTCGGCGTCCCCGTGGCGTTCCTGGCGTTCGAGGACGCCGTCGACCTCGTGCACACCGCTCCCGAGCACCGGCGCCGCGGGATCGCCTCGGCGCTGCTGGACCTGGCTCGTGCGGAGGTCCCCGGGCTCGGCTACTCCGCCGACCACACCGCTGACGGCGCGGCCTGGGGCCGCGGGCGGGGCCTGGTCGTCCCCGAGGCCGAGGCCCTGGTGCCCGACCAGGAGGTCGCGTGGGCGGCGGCGGGCGTCTACCTGCACCTCACGCACGTCACCCCGGAGGAGCTGCTCTGGGAGCGCCCGCTGCGGCTGCCCCGGCGGGTGGGGAGGCCGAGGTGGCCCGGCTCGGCGCGCAGGTCCCGGCGGTCGGTGGGCCCCTGAAGCCCTGCTGGGCCACGGACCGCCACGACCTGCACCGGCCAGGCGGTCTCAGGACGCCGGGTCGGCAGGCGGACCCTCCAGCACGATGACGGTGTTCCCGTCGGGGTCGGAGAACGTGAACATGGGCGGTGCACCCTTCAGGTGCAGCACCTCCGAGTGGGGCTCGACGCCGGCGGCGCTGTCGGTCCAGTAGCGGACCCCGATCGGCAGCTCGCTCTCGCGCGTGACGAGGGCGACGAGCACCTCGCTGCCCGGGGGTGCGACCTCCACCAGACGGGCTCCCGGCCACAGCACGCTGTCGAAGCGCACCTCGCAGCCGAGTACGTCGCGGTAGAAGACCAGCGCGCGGTCGAGGTCGGTGACCTCCACGGAGGTGCTGAAGATGCCGGTGGTGAGCGCCATGCCGGGACGACCCCGGTGGTGACCGGGACTCATCGGTCGCGGTGCGACCGACCGCCCACCGGTTCTCAGCGGGCCCCGAGCGAGGCGCGCAGGAGGGGGCGGTGGCGGCGTCCGCTGAGCCAGCGGCCCACCCACGTCCCCCTCACCAGGAGGTCGTAGCTGAGCAGGAGCACGACGGCGCTGACGGCCCAGGCGAGGAGCAGCTGCACCACCGGCGCCCACTCGAGGTGCGCCAGGGTCAGCTGCACCACGGCCGTCAGCGGCAGGTGGGCGATGTAGACCCAGTACGCGGAGTCGGCGAGGTAGCGCACCGCTGGTGACTCGCGGGGGAGCAGCTGCAGGAACAGGCCCACGAGCCCGAGCACCCACGCCCACCCGGCCAGCGCCACCAGCGGTGCGTGCACGAGCAGGGGCGTGGTCTCCCAGTCGGTCGTGCGCTCCAGCGCCACCGCCGCGGTGCTGACCAGGACGGCGAGCAGCAGGTGCCCGCGCCACCGCGCCGTGAGCCGGGCCAGCGCGTCGGAGCGGGCGTGCAGGAGCCACCCGACGCAGAACGCCCCGAGGTAGGTCGTGAGCGGCACGACGTCGGGCCAGAGGTCCGGCGGCTGGTGCACGCCGTGCCGCGCCGTGCCCTGCAGCAGCAGCGCCACCAGGTACGGGACGGCGGCCAGCAGCACCCCGCCGCGGCCCGACAGCGCGCCGCCGGCGGCAGCGCCCCACCGCTGGAGGCGCCCCGCGCCCGCCGTCGCGAGCAGCAGGGCCCGCACCAGCAGGACGACGACGACGACCTGCACCAGCACCCACAGGAACCACAGGTGCGCCGGGTCCAGGAAGAGCCAGTAGGGCACCCCGCTCGGCAGGGGGGGCACGCTGCCGGCCTGGCCGCGCAGCCAGGCCGCGTAGTGCTCGACCCCGATGATCGCCATGAGCACGACGGGGGAGAGGGCCACCAGCGGCAGCAGGATCCGCGTCGCCCGGTCGCGCACGTACGAGGCGGTGCCGCGGCGCACCAGCACCAGCCGGCCGAAGTACCCGGCGAGCGCCATGAACAGCACCATCCGGAACAGGTGGATCACCAGCACGGTGCTCTCGGCGGCGCCGCTCTCCAGCGGCGTGACGTCGACGAGCCTGCTGCCGGGCAGGAACGGCGCCAGCGTGTGCAGCACGATCCCCAGGCCCAGGGCCACCGCGCGCAGGGCGTCGAGGCCGTGCAGGCGGGTGCTCGCAGCCGGCCCGCGGAACGTCGCGGGTGGGGCCGACGGAGCTCCGGCGGCCGGGCTGCTGGGCCGGCTCGTCACCGTTCGACCGTACGTGAGGCACCCGTCCGAGGCGCCGGATCCCGACCGTCTGGTCGGATCTGGTGCCGAGTCGTGACCGCGGGCGGCCGTGCGGGTGGCGCTCACCGGAGTGCCCGGTGGACCCCGGCGCTCCTACCGTCGCACCATGCCCGTCGAGATGCTGCGCGCGCCGACCCCCACCCCGCCGCCACCGCCCGCGACCCCCGCGGACGGGCGCGAGCGCGTGCTCGCCGCCTGCCGCGCGATGGACGACGCCGGCGGCCCCCTCCCGCCGGAGCAGCTCGCCACCGCGGCCGGCTGGAGCACCCGGCAGCTGCACCGCCGGTTCGCCGAGGTCACCGGCACCACCCCGCGCGCCTACGGCGAGGCCCTCCGCGCGGCCCGGCTGGGCCCCGCGCTCGCGCAGTCCCGGGACACCGTGCTCGACGCGGCGTTCGCCACCGGGTACGGCTCGGTGCGCGCGTTCTACGAGCAGGGCGCGGCCCGCCTCGGGATGACCCCGTCGGCGTGGGCCGGCGGGGGCCGGGGGGAGCGCCTGCTGTGGACGGCCGGTCCGTGCTCGCTGGCCGGTGAGGACCTGCAGCTCCTCGTGGTGGCCTCCCTCGCGGGCGTCGTCGCCGTCCGGCTGGGGGCCGACGTCGAGGCGCTCCTCGCCGAGGTCGCCGGCGAGCTGCCGCTCGCGCAGCTGGCCCGCGAGGACGACGCGCTCACCGACGTCCTCGACGCCGTGCGGGCCCTCGCGCGGGGCTCCGCCGGCCCGGTGCTGCCGGTCGACGTGCGCGGCACGGCGTTCCAGGCGGCGGTGTGGGCGGCGCTGCGGCGCATCCCCGCCGGTCAGACGCGCAGCTACGCGCAGGTCGCCGCCGAGGTCGGCAGCCCCGGGGCCGTGCGCGCGGTCGGGACGGCGTGCGCCCGCAACCCCGCTGCCCTGGTGACCCCGTGCCACCGGGTGGTCCGGTCCGACGGCGGCCTGGGAGGCTTCCGCTGGGGCCTGGAGGTCAAGCGCGCGCTGCTCGACGCGGAGCGCGGCTGACCCTCCGGCCGGGAGGCAGCAGCGGTGAGGGGGCGGTGTGGCGGGGCAGATCGGGGCCGAGCAGTTCGGTGACGACGGCGTGCACGTCGAGCACCACCGCGACGGCTCGGTGAGGGCCCGCGGCACGGTGCTCGACGGGCAGCCCGAGGGGTACTGGGAGTGGTACCGCCTGGACGGCACCCGCCTGCGCTCCGGGCACTTCACCGGCGGCGAGCCGGTGGGGGAGTGGACCACCTACGACCGCCGCGGAGACGTCCACAAGGTCACCCGCCGCTAACGGCCTCGGCGAGCGCGCGCAGGGCCTGGGCGACCATCGGCGGGTTCGTGTCCCAGTAGTACGGCAGGGCCTGGGCCGCCTGGTGCACGGCGGTGCCGCGGCCGCGCTCCCACTCGGCGTCGTCCACGTCGAGCTCGGCGCGGAACCGGGCTCGCGCTGCACCGGTCAGGAGGTTCCAGGCGGGCAGGAGGTCGACGGCCGGATCGGCGAGCCCGAGCGAGCCCCAGTCGATGACGCCGCTGAGCACGCCGTCCCCGACCAGCAGGTTCCCGGGCAGCAGGTCGCCGTGCGCCCAGACCGGCGGGCCCGCGTGGGGCGCCGCCTCCCGCGCCCGGTCCCAGCAGCGCAGCACCGCGCGGGCCTCGACCCGGTCTCCGAGCGCGGACACCGCCGTCCGCACCTGCTCGTCGAGGGCCTCCAGCGGACCGCCGCGCCGTCCGGCCTCGCGCCGCGGCGGACCCCCGAGCCGGCTGAGCTCGGCAGGCAGCTCGCGCAGCACGCCGACCAGGCGGGCCAGGTCGGTGGCGGTGCGCTCGTCGTCGTCGAGAGCGGGGTCGGCCTGGCGTCCGGGCAGCCACGTCACCACCGACCAGGCGAACGGGTAGCCACACCCCGGGCGGCCCGCGGCCACCACCCGCGGCACCGCCAGCGGAAGGCGGGCCGCCAGCACCGGGAGCCAGCGCGCCTCGAGGGCGGCCTGGCCCTCCGCCCACGCGATCTTGGGTAGGCGCACGGCGAGTCCCGCGCCGTCCGCACCGCCGGGGCCGACGGCGCCCGGCAGGCGGTAGACGTCGTGGTCCGTGCCCGAGGAGCTGACGGGGACGACGGCGCAGTCCGCGAGCCGGGGGTGCTGCTCGGCGAGGAGCGCGCTGACGAGGGAGGCGTCGGTGGGGACCTGGTCGCGGTGGAGCAGCGGCGAGGGCATCAGCCACCACCCTGACGGGTCCGCCCTCTCGGGGCAACGGAGTTCACCACCTGCTCACCACCCCGCCGTGATCATGGGCTTCCGGAACACCGGTGCGCGGGAAGCCCATGATCACGAGGAGGTGCGGCGCTCGCGGGCGCGGCGCTTGCCCTCGTGCATCGCGGCGACCCGTGGGACGGGGATGGCGTGACCCTCGTCGAGGAGCGCCTGCGGCACCTGCTGGGCCGCCGGGAGCGCGTCGCGCCACGGGTCACCGCTGACGGGGGCCGCCTCGGCGGCGAGCCGCGCGGCGTTGTGCACGGTCACGTCACTGGGGACGACGTCGTCGAGCGCGTCCCACGGGACGGGGAAGGACACCGGCGCGCCCGGCCGCACCCGGGGGCTGAAGCAGCACGCGAGGCTCCCGCCCCCGGCGCGCGTCGGGTCGAGGAAGACGCGGCCGCCGCGGTCGGCGAGCAGGAACGCCGTGGTGGCGGTGTCGGGCCCGAGGCGCTCGGCGCGCGCCGCCAGCGCGCGGGTGGCGGCCGCGGCGTCGTCGACGGCGACGTCCCGCACCGGGACGACGACGTGCAGCCCCTTCGCACCGCTGGTCTTGACGGCGCCCGCCAGCCCCGCCTCACCGAGGGCGCGCTCCACCAGGCGGGCGGCGGCCACGACGGCGGCGAAGGGGGCGTCGGCGGGCGGGTCGAGGTCGAGCACGAGGTGCGTGACCGCACCGCGGCCGTCGAGGACCGTCGGGTGCAGCTCGACGGCGCGCTGGCCGGCGAGCCAGACGAGGGTGCGGGCGTCCTCGGCGAGCGGGTAGCGGACGGTCCGGTGCGAGGCCTCCGCCCACACGTCTTTCGTGGCGACCCACTCAGGGGCGGACCCGGGCAGGTTCTTCTGCACGAACGGGCGCTGACCGGGCCGGACGCGCGTCACCGTCAGCGGGCGCCCGTGCAGCTCGGCCACCAGCGGCCCGGCCAGCGCCCGGACGTGCTCGACGAGGTCGCGCTTGGTGGCGCCCGCCCCCTCGAACAGCTCGGCGTCGAGGTTCTTCAGCTCGACGCCCTTCACCACCTCGGTGCCACCGGCGTCTGCTCGGGCCATCCCCCGACGCTAGGGCTGTCCCGCGCGGCCCGCCGCCCCTACCGTCGCCCGGGTGGACCTGCAGGTGACCGGAGAGGTCTTCACCTGGCGCGGCCCGGCGCCGTTCCACTTCGTGGCCCTCGGCGTGGACGAGGCGGCGGAGCTGGTGGAGGTCGCCGCCGCCGTCACGTACGGCTGGGGGATGGTCCCGGTGACCGGCCGGCTCGGAGAGACGGGCTTCACGACGTCGCTGTGGCCCAAGGAGGGCACCTTCTACGTGCCCCTCAGAGACGCCGTGCGCCGGGCGGAGGGCGTCGTCGTCGGTGATGTCGTCACCGTCTACCTCCGCGTCGTCGGCCTCTGAGCGACCTCGCGCCTGCTCGCCCCAGGTGAGGCAGAACGGGTGACCAGCGGGGTCCGCGTAGGCGCGGAAGCCGCCGGCGGCGTCGAGGTCCTGGGCCAGCTGCACCCCGATCGCGGGCTCCGGTCCACGTGCACGCTGTGCCAGCGGCCGTCCGACCACGACGGGACCACCACCTGCCCCTCCCTGAGATCGGCCCGGAGACGGCTCTCCTCCGCCACGTCGGCCGCTGGGGGCACCTCCCGCTCGCGGGGGACGAGGACGACCAGACGGGTCCGCGGGCGCGTCACTGCCCCCAGCAGAGGCAGAACGGGTGCCCCGCGGGGCTCGCGTAGACCCGGAACCCCTCGTCGGCGTCGAGCGCGACCGTCTCCTCCACCAGCCGCGCCCCCTTGGCCAGGGCCTCCTGCTCGGCGGCGCGCACGTCCGCCACGTCCAGGTCGAGGTGCGCCTGCTGGGGGACGGCCGGGTCGGGCCAGGTGGGGGCGACGTGGTCGGGTGCCCGCTGCACGCAGATGTCAGGCACGCCGGAGCCGCTCGGGAACTGCACGGTGTGCCAGTCGTCGTCGGCGCGGACCACGTCGCCGTCGAGGAGGTCGGCCCAGAAGCGGCTCTCCGCGGCGATGTCGGCGGCGTCGAAGGCGAGGGACAGGCGGGTCGTTCGCATGCCACCGCATCGTGGACCCGACCCCCGACAACGGCAACGACAGCTGCTCGTCCACCGGTCGGGAGCGTCTGCTCTGATGCCGCCATGACGTCGAGCGCGCGGCAGCTGGTCTCCTCCGGTGCGGTGTGGGAGGAGGTCGTCGGCTGCTCCCGGGCGGTGCGCGTCGGCCCGTGGGTGAGCGTGGCGGGGACCACGGCCGCACTGCCCGACGGCGGGGTCGTCGGTCCCGGCGACCCTGCCTAGCAGACCGCTGAGGCGCTGCGCCGCATCGCCTCAGCGTTGGGGCAGGCGGGCGCCTCGCTGGCCGACGTCGTCCGCACGCGGATGCACGTCACCGACATCTCCCGCTGGGAGGAGGTCGGCCGCGCCCACGGCGAGGTGTTCGGCACCATCCGCCCCGCCACGTCGATGGTCGAGGTCAGCGCCCTCATCGACCCCGCGCTGCTCGTGGAGGTCGAGGCCGACGCCGTCGTCCCGACCCCCTGACGCGCGGCGCTCAGCGCGGGTCGGTGGCGAGCAGGGAGCCGATCCAGCCGTCGTCGCGCTTCCCGCGGGCCACGAGCAGGCCCCGGACCTCGCCCTCGACGCGGAACCCGCACTTCTCGGCCACCCGCCGCGAGGCGTGGTTGCCGACGACGGCGCGCCAGTGCACCCCGACGAGGCCGAGGTCGGCGAAGCCCCAGTCCAGCAGGGTGGAGAGGGCTCTCGTCATGACGCCCCGGCCGCGGGCGGCCGGGTGCAGCCCGAAGCCGACCTCGGCCCACCGGGCCTCGTCGAGGCGCAGGTCGACGGTGCCGGCGAAGCGCCCGTCGGCCTCGACGGCGAACCCGGCCAGGGTCCCGTCGTCCCAGCCCTGCGCGAGATGGGCCGAGAACTCCTCGACGTGGTGCCGCTCGTACGGCACCGGGACGGTGGTCCAGCGCTGCATGTCGGGGTCGTTGCACTGCTCGAACACGGCGTCGGCGTCCTCGGGGCGGTGCTGGCGCAGCAGCACCCCGCCTCCGGCGTCGAGGACCGGTCGGGGTGGGAGCGCCGGCCGGGGCGGTGGGTCAGCGGTCATGGCCCCGACGGTGGCAGCACCGCACCCGGGTGATCCACCGGTTTCCGGGGATCGCCGGCCAGCAGCGTCGCGATCACCCCGTCGACCCGCTGGCCCCGGTGCAGCAGCAGCCCGCGCACCCGACCCTCGACGCTGAACCCGCACCGGCGCGCCACCCGCAGCGAGGCGGTGTTCTCGACGTCCGCCCTCCAGGTGACCCCCGCCAGGCCCAGGGCGTCGAAGCCCCAGTCGAGCAGCGCCCCCACCGCCCGGGTCGCGACGCCGCGGCCGCGCGCCGCCGGGTGGAGCCCGAACCCCAGCTCCGCCCACGCTCCGTCCTCGGGGCGCAGGTCGACCGTGCCGCGGTAGGCGCCGTCGACGTCGACGACGAGCGTGGCCAGGTCGCCCTCGCGCCAGCCGCGCTCGGCGTTCGCCAGGAAGGCCTCCGCGTTGACCAGCTCGTAGGTCTCCGGGATCCAGGTGAAGCGCTGCACCTCCGGGTCGCGGTGCTGCTCGACCACCGCGGCGAGCTCCGCCGGGTCGTCGGCGCGCACGGGGCGCAGGACGACGCCGCCGCCCGCGTCGAGCACGGGGGCCGGGGGGAGCGCGGGCACGGGGGCCACCGTGGCAGGTGCCCCGCGCGGTGTCTCGGCGGGCGTCTCGGCGAGCCGCCGTCGGTGATCATCACTACGGTCGGGGCATGGCCAGGAAGTCGTCGGAGGGCACTGCGACCGCCGGGGTGTCCACCTCGCGGGAGTCGGAGCGGAAGTTCTCCCTCGGGGAGGACGCAGCCCTTCCAGACCTGGTGGGGGCGGGTCGTGTGGCTGCCGTCGACGAGGTGGTCGCCCACGACATGGTGGCCGTCTACTACGACACCGCTGACCTGCGCCTGGCCCGCGAGGGCGTGACCCTGCGCCGTCGTGAGGGCGGCGCTGACGACGGGTGGCACCTCAAGCTGCCCGTCGGCTCCAGCACCGACCGCGACGAGCTCTCGGTGCCGCTCGCCGACGGGGGTGACCCCGCCGAGGGCGCCTCCCACCCCGCCGCGCCGAAGGCGCTGACGGCTCTGGTCACGGCGCTGGTGCGCATCTCACCGCTCGGCCCGGTCGCCGAGCTGCGCACCCACCGCGAGGTCCGGGTGCTGCGCGACGCCGAGGGCCGCGCCCTCGCCGAGGCGGCGCTCGACGACGTCGAGGTCGTCGTCCCCTCCGGCGCCGGCGAGGGCTCGCGGGGCGTCGTGCCCGGGCGCTTCCGCGAGCTCGAGGTCGAGCTGCTCGACGACGGCGACGAGGGCGACCTCGACGCCGTCTCCGACGCCCTCGTGGTCGGCGGAGCGGTGCTCGGCGCCCAGGTCTCCAAGGCGAGGCGGGCCCTGGGAGACCCGGCGACCGGCCTGTCCGACGTGCCCGAGCCCGGCGAGGTGGGGCCGCGCTCGAGCGCCGCCGAGCTCGTGCGCGCCTACACCGCCGAGCAGGTCCGGGCGCTGCGCCGCCACGACCTCGGCGTCCGCCGCGGTGAGGACGACGCCGTCCACCAGATGCGCGTCGCGGCCCGCCGCCTGCGGAGCGGCCTGCGGGTCTTCCGCCCGCTCCTCGACCAGGCCTGGGCCGACGACCTGCGCGGCGAGCTCGCCTGGCTCGCCGGGGAGCTCGGTGCAGCCCGTGACGGGGAGGTGCTCGCCGAGCGCCTCGCCGTGGCCGTGGACGCGCTGCCGGCCGAGGTCGACGCCACCGCCGCCTCGCGCCTGCTGCGCGAGCACCTCGCCGAGCAGCACCGCGACGGCGAGGCCGTGGCGCTCGCGGCGCTGGGCAGCGAGCGGTACGCGTCGCTGCTCGACCGGCTGGTCGACGCCGCCGCCTCGCCTCCCACCACACCCGCCGCCGAGGGGGAGTGCCGCGAGGTGCTGCCACCGCTCGTGCGCAGGGCGTGGAAGAAGCTGGCCCGCGAGGTGTCCGCCCTGCGGATGGCCGGCGACGACGACTCCTGGCACGACGCCCGCAAGACCGCCAAGCGCGTCCGCTACGCGGCCGAGGCGGTGGCGCCGGCGCTCGGCAAGCCGGCCAAGAGGTTCGCCAAGCAGGTGGAGAGGGTCACCGAGGTGCTGGGCCAGCACCAGGACGCGGCCGTCGCGGCCGACGTCCTCAACCACCTCGCGACCGACCGCAGCCGCGCGCTGCACCTGCCGCGCAGCGCGGCCGCGGCGGCGGAGGTGGGCTTCGCGCTCGGGTCGCTGCACGCCGCCCAGCGCGCCGAGGTCCGGGTGCTGCGCGCCGACCTGCTGGACATCTGGCCCGAGGTCTCCCACGGCGCGCACCGCGCCTGGCTCGCCTGACCCCTCCCCGCTCCCGACCTGAGCCGGGCACCTGGTCACCGACCGGGGTGAGGACCTGGCAACTGCGGGTTGCCACGGATGTGACCAGGCGGAAACACCCCGCTCGTTGACTCCCCGGCATGCCACAGGGGAGCAGCGGCGGGCGCCGGGGGGTCGGGAACGGGGTCCACGACGCCCACCGCCACCTCGGCGTCCTCCCCGCCCACCCCTTCTACGGGGGGCCGCCGGTCAACCCCGACACCGCGGCCGTCGCCGACGTCGACGCGCTGCTGCGGTCCCTGGACGAGGAGGGCGTCGAGCGCGCCCTCGTCATCCCCAACTACGGCGTCCCCGACGTCAGCGCGTCGTTCGCGCTCAACGAGCTGGTGCTCGAGGCCGCCGCCCGCGACGACAGGGTGCGCGCCGGCCTGTGGGTCTCGCCCCGCCCGCAGGACGCCCACCTCACCGAGCAGGCGCTGGCGCTGGCGGGCGAGAGCGGCGTTGTCGCGCTCAAGACGTCGTTCCTGCTGGGCGGGCGCGCCACCGACGACGCCTGCCGCCCGCAGCTCGACGCCGTGTTCGCCACCGCGCGCCAGCACGGGCTGGTCGTCCACGTCCACACCAGCCCGGGGGCCGCCTCCGACGTCGACGAGGTCGGAGAGCTGGTGGAGCGCCACGGCGACGACGTCGCCATCCACCTCGTCCACCTCGGCGGCGGCATGAGCGGCCACATCAAGCTCATCGGGTCGCGCTTCTTCGACTGGATCGAGGCCGGCAAGCGCGTCTACACGGACACCTCCTGGGCCATCGGCTTCGCGCCGCGCTGGCTGGCCGCCGAGGTCCAGCGCCGCGGCACCGGCCACGACCGCGTCCTCTACGCGTCGGACGAGCCCTGGGGCGACGCCGCCGGAGAGCTGGCGCGGCTGCGCGCCGCCGCCGGAGACGGCGAGCTGGCCCGCCTGTGGCTCACCGAGAACGCCGCAGCCCTCTACGGCTGAGCGACCCCACCCGACCCACTCCGACCCACCCCGACCAGCCACCAGCACCACCGACCGCCACCCAGCGAGGAGCCCGAGATGACCACCACCGCCGCCGCCACGTCCGACGAGACCGCTGCCGCCATCAAGGAGGCCGCCGAGAGGTCGAAGGCCGAGATCCAGCACCCCTCGCTGGAGAAGGGCAGCAACCTCTACGGCTCCACCAAGATCTTCCCGGACTACCAGGCCGAGCCCGGCCAGAGCTACCTCACGCTGGTGCACGGCATCGCGCACGAGTCGTCGGTGAGCTTCGTGGCGATCCTCCAGGCCACCCGGGCGCTGCGGAAGGGCTTCGACTCCGTCCTGTACTTCTACGGCCCCGGCTCCATGAACTGCATGGCCACCCGCGGCTTCCCCACCACCGGCGACTCCGCCTTCCCCGGTGAGCACAACATCAACAACAGCCTCGAGACCTTCATCGCCGAGGGCGGCACCGTCTACTGCTGCCGCTTCGGGCTGTCGCTGCACGGCCTGCGCGAGGAGGACCTCATCGAGGGCGTCATCCCGTGCCACCCGCTCGACGTGCAGGACGCGCTCATCCACTACGCCAGCAGGGGCGCCATCATCAACAGCACCTACATGGTCTGAGCAGCCCGGTGGGACTGACCTCATGAGCCTGGAGACCAGGGTCGCCGTCGCCATCCGCGGCGTGCGGACCGCCACCGGTGTGCCGGTGAACCGCCGCGGCGGTGCGGGGCCCAGCGACGACGGCCACGTCCGCCTCGGCGGGCGCGGTGCCGCGCTGCCGATCGACCCGACCAGCCCCTACCTCGTCCGCGACGGCCGGCTGCTGCGGTCCACCGGCTGCGGTGACGGGTCGACGAGCGACCCTGAGGCCTGGGTCGACACCGGCCTGGAGGCCGAAGCGGTCGCGCGGCCCCGCTTCTACGACCTGGTCACCGCCGACGGCGTCCGCTACGACCAGCTGGCCCGCCTCCACGGCGCCGACGTGCTGGCCACCACGGTGGTGCAGACGTGCATCCGGTACGCCGAGGACCAGCGCTGCCGGTTCTGCTCCATCGAGGAGTCGCTGCGCGCCGGCGCCACCACCGCGGTCAAGCGGCCCGAGCAGCTGGCGGAGGTGGCCGAGGCCGCCGTCCGGCTCGACGGCGTGCGCCAGGTGGTCATGACCACGGGCACCTCAAACGGCCGCGACCGCGGCGCCCGCCACGTCGCGCGCTGCGTGCGAGCCGTGAAGGAGGCCGTGCCCGGGTTGCCGGTGCAGGTGCAGGTCGAGCCCCCGGAGGACCTGGGGGCCCTCGCAGAGCTGCGCGCCGCCGGGGCCGACTCCCTGGGCATCCACGTGGAGTCGCTGGACGACGACGTCCGCCGGCGCTGGATGCCGGGCAAGGCCACCGTCTCCCTGGAGCGCTACCGCGAGGCGTGGGCCGAGGGCGTGCGCCTGTTCGGCCGCAACCAGGTCTCGACCTACCTCATCCTCGGGCTGGGGGAGGACCCCGACGAGCTGGTCACCGGAGCCTCCGAGCTCGCGGCGATGGGCGTCTACCCCTTCGTCGTGCCGTTCCGGCCGATCGCCGGGACGCTCGCCGTGGACGTCGACGGCGCCCGCCCGCCGGCGCCCGAGGTCCTCGCCGACGTCACGGCCCGCGTGGCCGCTGACCTGAGGGCCCGCGGCATGCTCAGCAGCGGGCAGAAGGCCGGGTGCGCGGCGTGCGGGGCGTGCAGCGCGCTGCAGGCGGCTGGGGCGTGAGCATCGGCAGCGTGCTGCTCGGTGGCCCGCCCGCCCCGGCGCGCGCCGGGGCCTCCTCGGGGTGCATCGAGGTGGCCGACGCCGACGGCGTCGCCGCCCACCGCGCGCTGAGGCGCGAGGTCTTCGTCGCCGAGCAGGGCCTCTTCGGCGCTGGGGCGCGTCCCGCCGAGGAGGACGCGCTCGACCACGACCCGCGCACGGTCGTCCTCGTGGCCCGCGAGTCCTCCCCGGACGGCACGGCGGGCGGCGCGTCGACAGCGCGCGGCCGGGTGCTGGGCGGGGTGCGCCTGTCGCCCACCGGACAGCACCTCACCGGTGGGGTCGACGTCGGCTGGTGGGCCGGGTCTCGCCTCGCGGTGGCGCGCGGCGCCCGCGCGTCGCGGATCGGGCCCGCGCTCGTGCGGGCCGCCTGCGCCCGCGCCGAGACCGCCGGGGCGCTGCGGTTCGACGCGACGGTCCAGGCCGCCGCCGAGCCGATGTTCCTCCGGCTCGGGTGGGAGCGCGTGCGCGACGTCGTCGTCCCCGGCGCCGAGGCCGTGCCGCACGTGCTGGTGCGCTGGCCGATCGGCCGGACCGCGGCCCTCCTGGAGGCCACCAAGGCTCCGCTGGGCGGGCTGCTGGCGGGCCTGCTGACCGGCGGCGCGCACCTCGGAGACGACTCCGCGCCCGTCCCGGGCAGCGACCTCGTGGCCGCGTGCGACGCCGTCGTGCCGTCCATGGTCGAGCGCGACCCGGAGTGGGCGGGCTGGTGCGCCGCGCTGGTCAACGTCAACGACGTCGCCGCGATGGGCGCCGCCCCGGTGGGCCTGCTCGACGCCGTCGGCGCGCGCGACGCCTCGTTCGCGGCGCGCGTGCTCTCCGGCCTGCGCGCCGCGTGCGAGGCGTACGGCGTGCCGCTGCTGGGCGGGCACACGCAGCTCGGGGTGCCCGCAGCCCTGTCGGCGACGGCCCTCGGCCGGGTGCCCGCCGGGCTCGACCCCGTGCCCGGTGGCGGTGGCCGGCCCGGGCACGCGGTGTGGCTGGCCGTCGACACGGCCGGTGGCTGGCGCCGCGGCTACGCCGGCCGCCAGTGGGACTCCACCACGGCGCGCACCACCGGCGAGCTCCGCGCCCTGACCGGTGTCGTGGGGCGGACCCGGCCCGCGGCCGCCAAGGACGTCTCGATGGCCGGTGTTGTCGGCACCCTCGCGATGCTGGCCGAGGCCAGCGGCACCGGGGCGGTGCTCGACGTCGCGGCCGTGCCGCGTCCGGGGTCCGCACCGGCGGGCGACTGGCTGACCTGCTTCCCCGGCACCGGGTTCCTCCTCACCGACGACCCCGCGCGCGACCTGTCCGCCGCGGCCCCCGAGCTGCTGGTCGTCGACGGCTTCCGCCTCGAGCGGTGCGGTGAGCTCACCGCACCCTCCGCCTCACCCTCCGCCCCGGCCGGGACCCCCGGTGTGCTCCTGCGCTGGCCCGACGGCGAGACCACCCCCGGCACCACCCCCGGAGGTCGAGCCACGGGTCTCGGCCCCGCGGTCCAGCCAGAACCAGCAGCTCCCCACCTGGAGGTGAACCCCTGATGCTCACCGTCGCGGCGGTCTCCGCCGGCTTCTCCCGAGACCTCGACGCCTGCTTCGCGCAGGTCGAGAGCCTGGTCCACGAGGCGCGCGAGCGCGGCGCCGGGCTGCTCGCCCTGCCCGAGGCGGCGATCGGCGGCTACCTCTCGACGCTCGGCTCCCGCGGCGACGTCGCCGACCCCACCCGTCCCTCCCGCTCGCAGCCGCCCGCGCTGCGCCTCGACGGCCCGGAGGTGGCCCGGCTGCGCGCGCTCGCCGGAGACCTCGTGCTCTGCGTCGGCCTGTGCGAGCTCGCCGACGACGAGCAGGGCGGGGAGGTGCGCTACAACACCGCGGTCTGCCTCACCGGTGACGCCGTGCTCGGCGTCTACCGCAAGGTGCACCAGCCCCTGGGGGAGCACCTCTCCTACGCCGCGGGCAGCGGGTTCGGCGCCTTCGAGACACCGGTCGGCCGCATCGGCCTGCAGATCTGCTACGACAAGGCCTTCCCCGAGGCGGCCCGCGCGCTGGCCCTCGACGGCGCCCAGCTGGTGGTGAGCATGTCGGCGTGGCCGGCCTCGCGCACCGGGGCCGCGCCCGTGCTCGCCGACGACCGGTGGACCCACCGGTTCGACCTCCTCGACAGGGCCAGGGCCCTGGACAACCAGCTGTTCTGGGTGGCGTCCAACCAGGCCGGGACCTTCGGGTCGCTGCGCTACGTGGGCTCGGCCAAGGTGGTCGATCCCGGCGGTGCGGTGCTCGCCCACACCGGCACCGGGCCCGGTACCGCGGTGGCTGCGATCGACCTGCACGGCGGTCTGGCCGCTGCGCGCGGGGGGATGTACCACCTGCGCGACCGGCGCCCCGACGCCTACGGCGCAGCGCTGTCGGCCGTCCCGGCGCCCCTGCCCGAGCCGGTCTGGGAGCGGACGGGGGCCGGTCGTGCCTGAGGCGACGTTCCGCGTGCGCTGGCCCGACGGCAGCACCGACGCCTGCTACTCGCCCAGCCTGGTCGTCCACGACCACCTGGCCCCGGGGGCGGAGTACCCGGTGGCCGACTTCACCTCCCGCGTAGACGCCGCGATGGACGAGGCCTCCGAGCGGGTCCGCGCGAAGTACGGCATGGCGTGCACCAGCGCCGCCGCCACGGCCGCGGGCGTGCGCTCGCGGGCGTCGTCGTTCTCCGCCGACGGCCTCGTGCGGGTCCTGTCGATCGAGCCGCCGCTGTGAGCGGGCCGCTCGACGGGCGCCACCTGCCCGTCGTCGTCGTCGGCGGGGGGCAGGCGGGCCTGTCGATGAGCTGGCACCTGGTGCGGGCCGGCGTGGAGCACGCCGTCCTGGAGCGCGCCACCGCCTGCCACGACTGGGCCGACCGCCGCTGGGACGCGTTCACGCTGGTCACGCCCAACTGGCAGTGCCAGCTGCCCGGGTACGGCTACGAGGGCGACGACCCCGACGGCTTCATGACCCGCGACGAGGTGGTCGAGTGGCTGCGCCGCTACCCGGCGGCGTTCGGGGCGCCGCTGCACGAGGGGGTGGCGGTGACGGCCCTGCGCGAGGCGCCCGGAGGGGGCTTCTCGCTGGTGACGACGGCCGGTGCGCTGACGGCCGACCAGGTCGTCGTGGCGACGGGGGGCTACCACCGGCCGGTGCTCCCCGCCGTCTCCCAGCGCCTGCCCGACGGCGTCGTCCAGCTGCACTCGGCTGACTACCGCTCCCCGGAGGCGCTGCCGCCGGGCGCCGTGCTCGTGGTCGGGTCGGGCCAGTCCGGCGCGCAGATAGCCGAGGACCTCCACCTGGCCGGCCGCGAGGTCCACCTCGCGCTGGGCAGCGCCCCGCGGGTGGCCAGGCGCTACCGGGGGCGCGACTGCGTGGCCTGGCTGCACGACATGGGCGTCTACGACGTCGGCATCGAGGCGCACGCCGGCGGCCTGTCCAAGCGCGAGTCGACCAACCACTACGTCACGGGCCGGGGCGGCGGGCGCGACATCGACCTGCGGGCCTTCGCGCGCGACGGCATGCACCTGCACGGACGGCTGGAGTCCGTCCGCGGAGCGGCCCTGCGCTTCACGCCCACCACGGCCGCCTCGCTGGACGCCGCTGACGCGGTCGCGGAGTCGATCAAGGACGACATCGACAGGTTCATCGCCCGGCAGGGGCTCGACGCGCCGCCCGAGGCGCGGTACGTCCCGGTGTGGCGCCCGCCCGCGCCGCAGGACGAGGTCGTCGACCTCGACCTGCGCGCCGCCGGCGTGAGCGCCGTCGTGTGGGCCGTCGGCTTCCGCGCCGACTTCCGCTGGGTGCAGGTGGGCGTCTTCGACGGGACCGGGGCTCCCACGCACCGCCGCGGCACCACCGCCTTGCCGGGGCTGCACTTCCTCGGGCTCCCGTGGCTGCACACGTGGGGCTCGGGCCGGTTCGCCGGGGTCGCCCGCGACGCCGAGCACCTCGCCGAGCACGTGGTGCGGCGCGCGGCGCTCAGCCGAGCCGCCTGACCGGAGGTGACGGGCGTGCCTGACGAGGTGGTGCTGGCGGCCGTCGCCGGGCACTTCGGCCGCGACGTCCAGCGCACCCTCGTCAAGCTCGAGGGGGTGGTCGGCGCAGCCCGTGCCGCGGGAGCGCACCTGCTGGTGCTCCCCGACGCGACGATCGGCGGCTACGTGGACGACCTGGTCGACCCGGCCCCCGCCGGTGAGAGCGCCCTGCCGCCGGCGGTCGACCTCGACGGGCCGGAGGTCGCGCGGGTCGCTGAGCTGGCCGGTGACCTGGTGGTCTGCTTCGGCGTCAGCGAGCGCGCCGGCTCCGACGAGCAGGGCCTGCCCGTCCGCTACAACACCGCGGTCTGCGTGCACCGCGGCGCCGTCCTCGGCGTCCACCGCAAGGTGCACCTGCCGCTGGGGGAGTCGCGCGCCTACCGCGCCGGCGACCGCTTCAGCGCCTTCGACACCCCGGTCGGGCGGCTGGGCATGCTCGTCGACTTCGACAAGACCTTCCCCGAGAGCGCCCGCACCCTCGCGCTGGACGGGGCGCAGGTGCTGGCGTGCCTGTCGGCGTGGCCCGCCAGCGCCACCGAGCGAGCCGACCGGATCCGCCTGGACCGCCAGGCCCGCCTCTTCGACCTCTACGACGCCGCCCGCGCCGCCGAGAACCAGGTCTGGCTGGTCTCCTCCAACCAGACCGGCGTGCAGGGCGGGCTGCGCTTCCTCGGCCAGGCGAAGGTCGTCGACCCGGCGGGCGAGGTGGTGGCGCGCACCTGGACGCAGGGTGGGATGGCGGTGGCGCCGGCGCTGGTGGCCGACGGCGTGGCGCGAGCGCGGCGCCGGGTGCACCACCTGCGCGACCGGGTGCTGGGCGCCTACGACTGCGAGCGGCCGTTCCTCGACGGTCGCGGGGACGGTGGCGCCCCGTGAGGATCTCGCTCGCCACGTACTCCACCAAGCCGCGCGGCGGAGTGGTGCACACGCTGGGGCTCGCCGAGGCGCTGGCCCGCCGCGGTCACGACGTCACCGTCTGGACGCTGGGGCGCGGCGGGGACACCGCCTTCTTCCGCCGCCTCGACCCGTCCGTGCGCGTCGAGGCGGTCCCGTTCGCGCCTGTCGACGGCGAGGACGTCGGCGCGCGGATCGTCCGCTCCATCGACGTGCTCGGAGGGGCGCTCGCTCACCACCTGCGCTCGGGGCGCGCGCGGCCCGAGGTGGTCCACGCGCAGGACTGCATCTCCGCCAACGCCGCCCTCGCCCCGGCGCGCGGCGCGGGCGTGCCGCTGGTCCGGACCGTCCACCACCTCGACGCCTTCACCACCCCGCAGCTCGTGACCTGCCACGACGCCGCCGTCCGCGAGCCGGACGCCCTGGTGTGCGTCTCCGCGGCCGTGGCCGCCGAGGTGGCGGACGGGTACGGGTTGTCGGCGGCCGTGATCCCGGGGGCCGTGGACGCCGAGCGCTTCGCCGCCGCCGCGCGCCGTGACGACCCCTCCGCGCGAGCCGCCCGCCGCGGCTGGCGCTCGCGGCTGGGGCGGTTCGTGCTCGCCGTCGGCGGGGTCGAGCCCCGCAAGGGCAGCCTCGACCTGCTGGAGGCGTGGGCGCTGCTGCGCCGCCACCGCCTCGACCTCCGCGACGTCGCGCTCGTCGTCGCCGGCGGGGAGACGCTCTTCGACCACCGCGAGTACCGCGCGGCCTTCGACGCCCGCGCGGTCGAGCTGGCTCGCGACCTCGGGGCCGCGCCCGTGGTCCTGGGGCCGGTGGACGACGGCGCGCTGCCCGCTCTCGTGGCAGCGGCCGACGCGGTGGCCTTCCCGTCGGTCAAGGAGGGCTTCGGGATGGCCCCGCTGGAGGCCCTGGCCGCCGGGGTCCCCGTGGTGGCCCGCGACCTGCCGGTGCTGCGGGAGGTGCTCGGTGCGGCCGTCCTCTACGGCGGAGGGGTGCCCGACCTGGCCGACGCCCTGGCGGCGGCCCTCGACGGCGGCGCCCCCAGCCCGTCCACCGGCCGCGCCGTCGCCGCCGGGTACGGCTGGCACCGCGCCGCGGTCTCGCACGAGGCGTTCTACCGAGGGCTCTGACGCTGCGACCTCGCACCGGGCGGGGCAGGGTGGAGGTGTGCCGAAGCTCGCCGAGAAGCCCATGCCCGCCGACGTCCTGGAGCTGTTCCGCAGGCCCAACCCGGCCGTGATGGCGACGGTGGCGAAGGACGGCCGCCCGGTGACGGTGGCCACCTGGTACCTCCTCGAGGACGACGGCCGCCTGCTCCTCGGCCTCGACGCCAGCCGCGCCCGCCTCAGGCACCTCACCGGCGACGGCCGCGTCTCGCTCACGGCGCTGGCCGAGGGCGACTGGTACACCCACGTCAGCGTCCAGGGCCGGGTGGTGGAGGTCGCCGACGACGAGGGCCTGGCCGGCATCGACAGGATCAGCCGGCACTACACCGGCAGGGACTACTCCAACCGCACCAGCCCGCGCGTGCTGGTGCGGGTGGAGCTGGACACCTGGCACGGCTGGGGCGGCGCCTCCCAGGACTGACGTCAGGTGGAGAGCAGCTGCTGGCCCAGGTAGCCGCCGTCGGGGACGCCCGGGAAGACGGCCCACACCCCGGAACCGGTGTGCTCGAGGTACTCCGACAGGGCGTCCTGGCGCGCGAGCGCCGCCTGCACCGGGATGAACGCGGTGCGCGGGTCGCGCTGGTAGGCGAGGAAGAACAGGCCCGCGTCGAGGTGCCCCAGCCCGTCGGTGCCGTCGGTGAAGTTGTAGCCCCGGCGCAGCATCTGCGCGCCGCCGTTGGTCTCCGGGTGCGCGAGCCGGACGTGCGACGACGCCGGCAGGGTGCGCACGTCGAACGCGTCGTGCTCGCCGGCGTGTCCCAGTGGCGCCCCGGCGGCCTTGGTGCGGCCGATGACCTGCTCCTGCTCCTGCAGCGAGGTGCGGTCCCAGGTCTCGATGTGCATCCGGATGCGGCGCGCCACGAGGTACGAGCCGCCCGCCATCCAGGCGCCCCCGCCGCCGGCGGCGTCGTCGTCGCCCGGCTGCACCCACACCTGCGCGTCGAGCGTCGCGGTGTCGGAGCCCGCGGGGTTGGCGGTGCCGTCCTTGAAGCCGAAGAGGTTGCGCGGCGTCGGCGCGGACGGGTCGACGGTGGCGGCGCGCCCGTAGCCGAGCTGCGCCCAGCGGACGGCGGCGCGCCCCGCCGCCAGGCGGGTCAGGGTGCGGACGGCGTGGACGGCGACCTGCGGGTCGTCGGCGCACGCCTGCACGCAGAGGTCGCCGTCGGAGCGCTCGGGCACGAGCGCGTCGGCGGGGAACGCGGGGATGTCGACCAGTGCCGCGGGCCGCGCGGCGGCCAGGCCGAACCTGTCGTCGAACAGCGACGGCCCAGCACCCACCGTGAGCGTGAGGCGGTTGGCGTGCAGGTCGACGGCCTCACCGGTGTCCGACGGCGGCGCCAGCGGGGCACCACCGGAGGCTCCGCCGTCGCCCACCTCCCGACCGGCGGTCAGGGCGACCGCGGCAGCCGTCCAGTCCTGCAGCAGCGAGACCAGGTCCTCGCGCGAGGTGGCGGTGACGTCGAAGGCCGCGAAGTGCAGGTTGGCCTGGACGTCGGTGGCGATGCCCGCCTGGTGCTCGCCGTGGAAGGGCACCACCCGGGAGCTGCCCGACGAGCCCGACGCCGCGGCGCTCGCCCCGCTGCGCTCCGCGGTGGCCACGCCGGTGGCCACGAGCCCGCCCGCGACGGCGCCGGAGCCGAGCGCGGCGAACAGCCCGCGGCGGGAGACTCCCGTCATCAGACCTGGCCCGCAGCCGCGGCGCCGAGCTGGGACAGGGGCTCGGAGAGGGCGTCGACGACCCGTGCGAGCTCGCGGCGCTGGTCCTCGGAGACGGTGTCGTAGGAGACGTACCCGCCCGGGACGCTCGGGTCCGCGTACGGCGCGAGCGCCGCCTGCACCGCGGTGAACTGGGTGGTCAGCTCGGTGACGAGCTCGGGGTCGTTCTGCTGCACGATCGGCGTGAGGACCTCGAACGCCTTCTGCGCGCCGTCGACGTTGCCCTTGAAGTCGACCAGGTCGGTGTGGCTGAACGCCTCCTCCTCGCCGGTGATCTTGCCGGTGGCCACCTCGTCGAGCAGCTCCTTGGCGCCGTTGCCGATCGAGTTCGGCGTGATGGCGGCGTTGGGCACGCGCTGGGAGAGCTCCTGCACGTCGAGCAGCAGCTGGTCGGCCACGGGGACCACGGCCGCGAGGTCCTCGCCGGTCCACAGCGCCTTCTCCAGGCGGTGCCAGCCCGTGAACTGCTGGCCCTCCTCGAGGTCGGCCTCCCGGACGTCCATGCGGGGGTCGAGGTCGCCGAAGCTCTCCGCCACCGGCTCCACCGACTCCCACCCGACGCGGGAGGGGGCGTACAGCGACTGCGCCGTCGCCCGGTCGCCCGCCGCGACCGCGTCGCGCAGCTGCTGCACGAGCGGCACCGTCGCGTCGGCCTGCTGCTGCACGTAGGCGCGGTAGGAGTCGACAGCGGTCTGCTCGGCGGGGGTGAGCTCGGAGGAGCCGCCGGTCACCGCGACGGTCTGGCGGATGCCGTCGCCGACCATGCCGGGCTTGCACGCCACCTGGTACTGGCCCTCGGTCAGGTCGACGGTGAGGTCGTAGCTGGTGCCGGGGCCGATGTTCTCCTTCTCGGTGACGATGCGGTCGCCGTCGTAGACGTAGACCTCGGTCACCTGGCTGCCGCTGTTCGTGATGGAGAACGTGGTCACGCCGCCGGGCAGGTCGGTCTTCGCCACCTCGCACGCCGAGTCGGTGGCGTTGATCGCGACAGCGGCGTCCGCGGCGGCGCCGGAGGCGCCGTCCGTGGCCGCGGCCGACGAGGAGGGCGCGTCGACCAGGGCGCCGCACGAGGCGAGCGGCAGCACGGCGAGCGGGGCGAGGGGCAGCAGCAGCAGGCGGGCGCGCGAGAGCACGGTCACTCCAGGGTCGGGGGGAGCTGGGTCGGTGGACCTGGGGGCACCACCCGCTCGCGGGGGACCAGGGCCGGGGGAGGTGGGGGGGTCAGGCGCTCACGGAGCGCAGGGGCTGCGCACCGGCCGCGGGGGCCGCCGGGCGGCGCCGCGGACGCAGGTACAGCGCGAGCACGGGCACGACGTACGCCGTCCACGCGACGGCCTGCGCCCAGGTGGTGGCCGGGGAGAAGTTGAGGACGCCCTTGAGCAGCACGCCGTACCAGCTCGACGGCGGCACCTGGGCGCTGACGTCGAACGCGAGCGCGTGCAGCCCGGGCAGCACGCCCGCCTCCTGCAGGTCGTGGACGCCGTAGGCGAGCACCCCGCCGGCGACGACGACGAGCGCCGCGCCCGTCCACGTGAAGAAGCGGCGCAGGTCGATCTTCAGCGCCTGGCGGTACAGCGCCCACCCGAGCACCACGGCGACGACGAGGCCCAGCAGGGCCCCGACCAGCGGCTGCCAGGTCTGCCCGGTGGCCTGACCGGCGGCCCAGACGAAGAACACCGTCTCCAGGCCCTCGCGGCCGACGGCGAGGAAGGCGGTCAGCGCGACCGCGAACCCGCTGACACCGACCGCGGTGCGCATCCTCTCCGTCAGGTCGGTGGCGAGGCTGCGCCCGGCGCGCCGCATCCAGAAGACCATCCAGGTCACGAAGGCCACGGCGACGATCGAGAGGGTGCCCCCGAGGAGCTCCTGCGCCTCGAAGGTCAGGGCCTTGGCGGCCACGGCCAGCGCGACGGCCACGGACACCGGCAGGACGACGGCGAGCGCCACGCCCCAGCGGACGGCGCCGAGGCGGTCGCGGCGGCCGGTCTTGACCAGGAACGCCACGAGGATCGAGACCATGATCGTGGCCTCGAGGCCCTCGCGAAGACCGATCAGGAAGTTGGCGATCACACCGGGTCCTTCGTGCTCTCCGGGCACGGCGGCGTGATCGCCACCGTGTGAGGGGAGCCTAACCTGAGTGGAGATCGTCCCAGGTCAAGAGCGGGTAAAGGTTCTCGACGGCCTCAGCCGGCGAGGGCGCGGGCCAGCAGCCCCGCCGTGAGCTCGCGCTGCCAGGGCCGCGCGCCCGCGCCGGCGAGCACCGCGGCGACGTCGTCCTCACCGGCGCCGTCGGCCGGGGGCTGCCAGCACAGGCGGCGCACGGTGTCGGGGGAGAGCAGGTTCTCCACCGGCAGGCGCAGCTCCTCCGCCAGCTCGGTCAGCGCCGCGCGGGCCCGGGTGAGCCGCTCGGCGGCCTCCGGGTCGCGGTCCTTCCACGCGCGCGGCGGCGGGGGGCCCTCGTGGGGCAGGGAGTGCGGCGGCAGCTCGGCCTCGGGCAGGGCCCTGGCGCGGTCGAGCGCCTCCAGCCAGCGGCTGCCGAGGCGGCGGTTGGCCGGGCCGGAGAAGACCGGCAGCGCGGCCAGGTCGCGCGCCGAGGTGGGCATCGCCTGGGCGGCGGCCACGACGGCCCGGTCGGGCAGGATCCGCCCGGGAGCGGTGTCGCGCTTGCGGGCGAGCTCGTCGCGGGAGAGCCACAGCTCGCGCACGGCGGCCAGCTGACGGCGCTGGCGCACGGCGTGCAGCCCGGAGACCCGGCGCCAGGGGTCGGTGCGAGGCGGCGTCGGCGGGGCGTCGCGCACGGCGGCGAACTCCTGCCGGGCCCACTCGAGCTTGCCCTGGTCGGCGAGGTCGGCGGCGAGCGCGTCGCGCAGGTCGACCAGCAGCTCGACGTCGAGCGCCGCGTACAGCAGCCACGGCTCGGGCAGCGGGCGGGTCGACCAGTCGACGGCCGAGTGCTCCTTGGCCAGGCGCACGCCGAGCAGCCGCTCGACGACGGCGCCCAGGCCCACCCGCTCGTACCCCGCGAGGCGGCCGCCGAGCTCGGTGTCGAAGAGCTCACCGCCCGGGCGCAGGCCCACCCCGGCCAGGCAGGGGAGGTCCTGGTTGGCCGCGTGCAGCACCCACTCGGCACCGTCCATCGCGCTCTGGAGCGGGCCGAGGTCCGGAAGGGCCTGCGGGTCGACCAGCCAGGTGCCGGACCCCGCGCGGCGCAGCTGCACCAGCTGGGCGTCCTGGCCGTAGCGGTAGCCGGAGGCGCGCTCGGCGTCGACGGCGACCGGGCCCGAGCCCGCCGCCAGGGCGTCCGCGGCCCGCTCGAGCGCCTCGGCGGTGTCGACCACCGGAGGCAGCCCGTCGGCGAGGGTCGACAGCAGCGGCAGCTCCGGCTGCTCGGGCTGTCCGGGGGCTTGCGGCTGCTCGCCCGCCTCGGCGGGCGTCGGGGCACCGGGCACGACGACGGCCACGGAGGCGCCCCCGCTGTCAGGGGCGTCCGGGGCCGGGTCGTGGTCTCGCGCCGAGCTGCTCATCACCGCTCATCATCGCGCACCTGAGGTGCGGGAGCCGCTCGTGGTGAGCGCCGCCCACCCTCCCCTCACCCTCCCCCCACCGCCAAGTGCCCGCTCTTGGCGCTCCCAGGGGC
>Ga0325403_1000082_pt1 | contig 46842 bp, 16 predicted proteins | sample PopdelMetagenome_19_FD_205665 | JGI IMG/M metagenome (GOLD analysis project Ga0325403, IMG submission 205665) | Populus deltoides microbial communities from Bellville, Georgia, United States - Xylem-PdKOR-R4 | ecosystem: Host-associated > Plants > Phyllosphere > Stem > Wood/Secondary xylem... | reverse complement strand
GTTTTTAAAATACATGTTCCTCTATAATTTTAAATAGTTAAGTTATATTTACATAATATATTTATAAAAACAATAATCATACGTGCTTAACAACTAGAATTAACTTCCAAGATAAATAAGAAAAAGTACTATATAAAATGAAAAGAATAGTCTATATAAAATATTTTTATATGTATCTATTTTTTGTTTTCTACAATAAAATCAAATTTTAAATTTAATTAGTATTAATAATTTTTTGTGATTTATCGATTCATATTATTTTTAATTTATTTTATTAAAAACATATATTATATTTTAATTTCTCAATTAAAAATTTTTATGATATCAAAACATGTATCTATAACATCAGCCTTTTTAATGTTAGAAATTAATGTGATAACCCACCTATAACATGGCACAGGTTCACTTGCTAGTCTGTACTGAAAAGCTTCATAATTAAAATCTTTTCATCAGTACATGTAGGGCATGGTGATTGAGTTTTTTAGAATTTAGTCCATATGTTTTATTAAAATTAAATAATCACTCCCTACAATATCATAAATAATTATAAATACCTCAATTTAGTAGTTTATGAGCCTTGCTTTTAAGTATTGATGGGCCCTGGGTTTGCTGACCTAATTTAGGCTCAAAGAGGACCCTTTTTCTTATACATAAATTTCGAGTTGAGGTTTTCCACACAATCGGTTCATCGCAGCACTCCATGGCCGACCCTGTAAGTAAAAAAAAAAAAAAGTAGATGAAGCCATCTTCTAAGAAATTTATCTAGCTCGCTAGCACCATCCTTGCGGTCCTTCCAACCTAGGTCTCCAGGATTGTTATGGATTTATTGTATATGAATTTGCACCTTTTTTATGGGTTTATTATTAGCAAATAATTGTTGGTTTGGAAATCATAATAAAAAAAATTGAATTATTCAATGAAATTGCTTACAGAATCAATATTTTATCAGCAATTCTATTGTAAATTCTATCAGAATGTTCCAATTCATTTGAGATTTTTCAATAATACTTACAAAATTTTCAATTACCGTCTCCCTACAAACTAACAAAATATTATTTCAGCTTTTTTCAACTTTATAGTAATGAATGAAGAAGCTCGAGATTATAATACATAAATTTGCTATTCCAAAGCGTATGAAAACCCTCCCTCCACCCAAGTCGAATATAGGAAAAGATTAAAAAAAAAATGATTGGTAATAGAAAGCGTTGACATTTTTTCTGGTGGGCTTAGAACATCGGTTGATGTTCAACTCAGGGAATAATGAACTCAAGGTGATTAGAAAAGAAGTCAAGAACAACAACTCGTGCCTTAATCCATCTCATAAAAAAAATCATAGACAGACCTTAATGGATGTCAAAATCTCGATACAATTCACTTGTTGCAAGAACCCAATACCAGATTTTTTTTTTCAATTGTTTCTTCTGATAAATTGATTCATGAGGTCAAAGTTTTATCCTCCTTTTCTACGTACTACCCTTTGAGGATTAATACTAGCAATTGGAAAATGGTTAGGGGTTGTCTAGATTAATCTTCCTTCACCAATGCTAAATTGTTTCTAATTGTATAGGATATCTAGCTGCAATTTTGTGCAAGCAATTTGAACTTTTATATATGTTTGTCCTATATATGATTCTCGGAGAAAGAAGGTTCAGAATGAGAATCATAGTTTTTCACCATTTGGAAATAATCAAGGGTCAATGAACTGATTCAATGCAAGTTGACTGATCGATCGACATGCTATGTGGACACAACAAGGCAAAGCCAACCTTTGTACTTTTGCAACTTGGAAGTCGTCAATTTGTTTCCCATATGAAGATAGCTATGAAAGCAACACCTAGGTAAGCATAATGAACGTTAATGGATAAATATTGTTTGGTCCTTTTCATAGCTAGAATATATTCCATCTCCTTTCTTTAGTAACATTTGATATCAATGCTCAACGAGACAAAAAAAAATAGTAAAAAAGGGTTTATATATTGAGGGAAAAGCAGTGCCCATGGTGGGGAATGAAGCTCAACTGTTTGCTTGGCAATTCGAATATGGCCATCTCACTCCTCATCAGCTATATAAATAAAGACTTTCTCGTGGAGTAATCTATCATCCCATCTTCTTGATTACTAGTATCCATGAGAGGAAGAGAGGTCTTGTATGAAGATGAAGAGGTAGAGGGTTTGGTAGCCAAGGACGACTAGCCTATTTCCTCCATGGGGTTCTAAAAAGAATGAAATGTCGTTGAGAGCTCATTGGTAGGGTTCATAGGCAGTCTCCTTTGGCTATCCTAACTGGCTCTCATTTTTCATGCTAGACCTACATCTCTTCTACATACATGTTTGAAAGCTAGCTCACTTTCATTTTGTCTGGAATAGGAAGGATGACATGAGACTGCCATTGTTGGAAACGAGAAGGTAAGCAAATCAATGCCTTGGGGATGATTCTAGTGGAGCCAAAATATGTGCAATTTAATTTAAACTCAATTATTAAGGTACAATTCCAGTCAAGGTTGCCATTGCATACATTGAAAGCCATGCTAACCAAGTTAAAGCATCAACAACTTAATTTATACTAGATTTCAGGAAACTTTTCTCTCATTATCAAGAATATTCATTTCAACAACTATAAACATCATTTAACTACAAGTATTCAATCGATCTTGTATATAAAATTCAGGTTAAGGTTTTGCACTCAATGGATCTACGGAGCACTCCTTGCCTGACCATATAAAAAACGATACACGAAGCCATCTTCTAAGGAATTCATCTAGCTCGCTAGCACCATCCTTGCGATCCTTTCAACCCAACTCTCCAGGAGTTAGGCTCTGGACTTTCACGCCTATGCTTTGTAAATCATCTTGCCTGAAAATCTCAACTTGGTGCATGGCTACCACTTGGCATTAGATACCTGAGAATCTCTTCAAGGAAAAAAATTTTGTACTCGGTCAAGGCACACTTTGCCTAGACCTAGTCCCAGAGTCACACCTTTTTCATACATTATAGAGTAATCTATATATTGAGATTAGGGTAATTATCTTGCATTATTAGCCCTAAAGTAGATCAGGGATCTTCTTATCTCATTTCCATGCAGGAAGAGGAAGAGGAAGAGGAAGAGGAAGAGGAAGAGGAACTAGTTTATAAACCCTGCAACAATCATTAGAAAAGGGAGATAGCAATGGAACATTAATAACATCGTATAACCATATAACAATAGAAATAAAAGAAAATATAACATGATCGCCATCATCACAATGGAGAAGGAAGATCCTTGTCAGTATAAACATTTTTCCCTCATTAACAATTGTTGATTTAAGCATCGGACAGGGAGACTTGTTTGCAGGTACCCTTGGAAAGTCAACCTCGCCAACAATCATCACCAACTCGTCCAGCTTTCTTGCTTTTACTCAGTAAAGGGCACATGTTCCTAAAAGATTGTTACATATCTCTTCAAGGATCTCACTTTTTTGGACCAAAGCCCAACAGGAGCCCATCAATCTCATTAAGGCCTGAACAAGAAGCCTCGTCAAGCATTAACAGGGGGGGAAAAGGCGAGAGGGGAGAGGCTATCCTCTCATGGTATTATATTTCGAGCGTGTTGTCACAGATGAACAAAGAAGGGACAGTAGCACTATAGACTACCTGGTTCACGGTAGATCATTCACATGACTAAAACCCATCTTGCCTTAATCATCTTTTGCGTGACGACTTCGAGCTTGTTTGATAATTTAAAACATAACTTTGCTTAAAGAGGAATAAGAATTTTCTTCACCAAAATTCGGGGAACTTACGTTTTCAGTGTAACATAAACATCCCAATTTCTACTTCCAGAATAAAATCAGCCATCATAAATAATTAGAGAGGCCAGGCCGATAATTTGGTAAGCAGAACCATCCTTACATTACATGAATGCATATGTTTCTTGTCCTAATTAAGCTATATGGTGAAGGAACAAACATCTAGCTAGCGACCAAAATAATTTTATGCTAATTGGAAAGGGAAAATTTTGCGTCCCTGCACTGTTTGGGGTGTTAAAAAATCTCCTTTAACTTGGGAAGATATGAAATTAATCGAAATACATGCAAACTGGCCCGAATATCCACGTTAATAATAATATAAAATCTTCACTGCTAATTTGATATTTACCAGCAGAGAAATCTTCACTGCTTGGGACCTGGCCATTCCAGGTCAATGTGTTCCTGCATATAAATTCTTTTGAAGCTTGAATCGCTAGAGGTTTATTAGATTGAGTTGTAAGAAAATAAGTCATCCCAGGGAGCTGCAGCGGTGTGGTTGATACAAGTTCTTGAAGGTAAATTTTAGCACCGTCTTCTTTTTTATTTTCCCCTTGTTACTGAGCAAGGCTTGGGGTATTTTTATGTAAGAGAAACATAGCTAGAAGAAGAAAATGCATTCAGTATTCAAGCTGCCCTTAGTATTTCTGAATGTACTCTCTTTGTGCAGTATACATGAATTTTCTTATCCATGCTGCATTCGATAAAGATGCTGCTGCTCTTAAATCCCCATAGGCTTATGACATATTCCTCTTTTCCTACTCTGATTGATCGAGAGCCTCCCTACGGTTTCAGAGCTTGCTATTATACCCTTCCATTATTTCTTCATTGCAGTTCTGCAGTTCTTCATTTGCTATTTCTAGACTTTAAGTTTTCTTGGATCAACTTACCATTAAACCTCGCCTGGACCATGCCTTTGAGCTTATGGTTACCCTTCTCTGTTTCCTCTCTCTCAACTTCTCTCTTTGCACAAATCTTTCTAACATCAGGGTACCTCATCTCATCTTCTTCATTCTTCGTCTGAAGTTTCTTGTTTTGCTCTCTCAAGCCTTCATTGCATGGATCATAATGGATTTCTCCTTAGCTTGTCGACTTGCAATGCCCAAAGACTTGTTTTTGGCATTTATTCTTGGAGAAAGAAATTGCATTGATTGATCAACATGCTACAACAAGGCAGAGCCACTTTTGCAGCTTGGAATTCAATTTTCTTCCCATATGCAGAGAGCTATGAAAGCAACACCTAGGTAGCATAATGATCATTAATGGATAATTGTTTGGTCCCTTCTCACAGCTAGAATATATTCTATCTCCCTTCTTTGGTAACATTTGAAATTAATGTTATGTTCAATGAGACAACAAAATAGTAAAAAGGCTTTATATATTGAGGGAAAAGTAGTGCCCATGGTGGGAAATGAAGCTAAACTTTTTGCTTGGAAATTCAAGTATGGTTATCTCACTCCTCATAATTAGCTATATAAATAAGACTCTCTGGTGGAGCATTATATCACCCCATCTTCTTGATTACTATTATCTATAAGAGGAAGAGAGGTCTTGTATGAAGATGAAGAGTTAGAGGGTTTGGTAGCCAAGGATGACTTGCCTATTTCCTCCATAAGGCTTTAAAAAGCATAAAATGTTGTTTAGAGCTCAATTGAAGGGTTCATAGGCAGTCTACTTTGGTTATCCTTACTGGCTCTTATTTTTCATGCTAGACCTACATCTCTTCTACATATATGTTCAAAAGCTAGCTCCCTTTCATTTTGTCTGGAATGGGAAGGATGGCATGAGATTTGCCATTGTTAGAAACAAGACGATACGCAAACTTGACTCAAACTCAGATTGCGCAATTTGACTCAAACTCAGATTATTAAGGTATAGTTCCAGCCAAGGTTGCCATTGCTTACTGTTGATGCCTTCAGCCATGACCCGATTCCTTCAAGACCCTGTAAACATTGGATCGAAATATGACTTCCGATTAGCCCTCCGACGATCAAGTTAGCTTCCTTTCAATATAATATGTAGTGGTTTTATATGGGTGTGTTTATCATTTTGTTCTTCTTTTATACAAACCATTTCCCTTTATACTTGTGCCCCAAGTATGTCCTGTACCAAATGCATTGCTAAAGCCATGTTACTCGAAGCATGGACAACTTGATTATAGAATTTAGGAAACTTTTCTCTCTTTATCACAAATCACTTGGGCTTGTCATCCAAAGTTTGTGGTTGAGATTCACTTTAGCCCACAAAATATTTCCAGAATCCATGCAGATCCCTCCCTTCAAACAAAAAAGAAGAAAAATCAAACACTGAGAATTGACCAAAGAAATTTGAATAGTCATATAATCATAATCTTCTTCATTATCTCACTAGTACTAATCAAAGGTACTCCACCAAAAAATCTAAAAACCACAACCACTCCTAGGATTGTGTAAACCAGAGAGAGAAGAGGAGAGGAGAAATGATTAAGATTCCATATTTGACCGCCTTGAGCACCTACTTCAGCTATGGATTACTCTTCGTTTTTGGCCATTTCCGTGATTTCTTTCGTAAAATCCTCGATTGCTTCCACTCCAGCAATCTTCAGGTCCTCCTCTTTTTTATTTATTTTTTTATAAAACTTCTCTTGCCTCTGGTTTATGTCGTTTTTGGCATAATTTAGCTCTAAATGCTTCAATTTTGTGCGTTAATGATCCGATTCTTGTTTAAATCAGGGCTATGCACCGATTTGTCTAGGACCCGAAGACTTTTACATTCGTCGATTATTTCTTCGAATTCAGGTACTTTAATTCATTCGTTTATTTATTTTAAGAGTATGGTTTTTTTTATTAGAATCAAAATTGATTTATTTATTTATTAGAGGAAAAATAAGTTTTTTTAGTAAAGTTTTTTCTATGTTACGAAAGATTAGTTTGATTTAGTTACGTTGGTGTTTTGTTATTTTAATGTTTTTTAATGTTTAGGATTGTTTTGGACGTCCGATTTCGAGTGCTCCGGACGTGTGGTTTGATGTTGTCCAGCGTTTCTCCAATGACAATAACAAGACTTTGAGGTGAAAACACTGAGAAAGTAACTCTTTTCATTATTAGATGGTGATTCTTTTGGGGCATTTTCTTGATTAATTGCTATAATTGTGTGTTGAGCAGACGGACATCGAAGGTAACGAGGTGTCTGAACTTGGGGTCGTATAATTATCTCGGGTTCGCTGCCGCTGATGAGTATTGTACGCCTCGTGTTATTGAGACATTGAAGAGGTTTTCACCGAGTACTTGCAGTCCTCGTGTTGATGGAGGTATGTGTATCATTTCTAACCTTTTCTTTCCTCATTGTGTTTTGGGTGTTCATTATTGAGCAATGCAAGTTTTTTTTATCAGGAACTACGACACTGCATAACGAACTGGAGGAGATTGTTGCAAACTTTGTTAGGAAGCCAGCTGCCATAGTTTTTGGCATGGGCCATGCCACAAACTGTACCACTCTCCCTGTTCTGATCGGAAAGGTATGTGCATCATCTTAGTTGTGGGTTTTGTAATATGTTACGATTGAATTACAGTTTATTTTATTTTTACAGGGAGGGTTAATAGTTAGTGATTCATTAAACCACAACTCAATTATCAATGGTGCTCGTGGTTCAGGAGCAACAATTCGGGTTTTCCAACACAATTGTAAGTTGAATGTGATAGTCGTTTTCAGTCTCCGAAATAAATATTTCCGTGTTCTCATGCATTGGAATCTGGTTACCCACTTTCCGCTCAGCACCATCTCACTTGGAGGAAGTTTTGAGGCAGCATATTGCGGAGGGGCAACCAAGGACACATAGGCCTTGGAAGAAGATATTTGTCCTAGTGGAGGGTATTTATAGTATGGAAGGGGAACTCTGCAAACTTCCAGAGATTGTTTCAGTATGCAAGAAATATAAGGTGATAGATGGATTGTAGTAAATAGTATTCCTTTGTGCATCTTGAATAATTTCAGTTTAACCTTTTATTGATTAGTTTTTGCCTGGAAATTTTGTGATTCTTTTTTATAGGGAAATTACTTTGTTGCATTAGAAATTATTATAATATACAGTTGCAATTTGTAACTTCTGAAAACTTCTGTTTTTAAATTCTGCTCTATTGTTTCACAATCAATGGAAGTTGAACCTGTTTTATGGGGAAAAATGATTTTAAAAGTTAGGGATGCTATGAATCTGAAAGTCATGTAAAATATTTTCTGGTCTGATTTTGCTTTACTTCTTTAACGTGCTTCTGCATTGCCAAGCTCCTTGATTTTCTGCTTAATTGCGTTAATAGTATCTTCTTTTTTATCCCCTGTTTGTTGCAGGCATATATTTACTTGGACGAGGCTCATAGCATTGGAGCAGTTGGGAAAACAGGAAGAGGTGTTTGTGAACTCTTAGGAGTGGACACAGCTGATGTCGATGTTATGATGGGAACTTTTACAAAATCTTTTGGATCTTGTGGGGGTTATATTGCTGGATCTAAGGTTTATTACTTGTGCACCTCTGTTCTATTTACTAAGAGTTTTATAAAATGTGCTTTGAGCTTTCTGGGAAGAGTAATGTTGATGCGTGTCTTCGATAGCAATTCTTCTTTCCTTGACTACTAGTTTGTTTTAACCCTAATTACAATCGACATTTTATAATACCAGACCTAGCCTATACTTTCTTCTATTGTAGTATGAAACTTCAGTATATGATTTTTTTTGTGCTCTTTCTTTTCTTGATACCTACCCACTTGGATGGGTTTGACATCATTAAGTTGTCATGGAAAAGTACCAGTGGGGCTTTTTTCATGAGTACTTTGCCTCTAGTCATATTGAGTAGTCGAGTTAGCAGCTTGGATGCTCTCTTCTGCCTTACGAAAATATTAATGATCATGTTTTGGTTTTTCACACCAACCACCAAGTGGAAGTCACCATCTGATGATCAAGACTCTGATAAACTTTTGGTGGATAATCCTTCTTAGCCGTATCATGAGTACTATCATTTTGTTTTGTCTCCACTAATTCTAGAAATTCTGAAGGATATTGTTTGTTGTTGACGCCACATGAACTGTCTTTGCTATGACATATTCCAATTTTCTGATCATTTTCATTTTACTAGTGCAAAATATGCAAACTTGTTTCTAGTGGATTCAGCTATTGATCTTATGTGAATAAATGCCCAATGGCTGAGGTTTGCTTATTACTTTCAGGAACTAATCCAATACCTTAAGTACACTTGTCCAGCTCATTTATATGCAACATCAATATCGCCTCCAGCTGCACAACAAATTATATCATCCATAAAGGTTATTCTGGGAGAGGATGGTTCTAGCAGAGGTATTATAAAAACATTCTTTCTTTTATGATATACTAAGAAGTCTTTCTGAAATTACTCAGATTTGAGTTTACACATCAATTTTGTTTTGGTCGACATTGTTTCACTTTAGGGGCTCAAAAACTTGAAAGAATACGTGAAAATAGCAACTTTTTCAGATCAGAGCTGCAGAAAATGGGTTTTGACGTTATTGGAGATATTGATTCACCAGTGATTGCCATAATGCTTTACAATCCAGGAAAAATCCCTGCATTTTCTCGGGAGTGCCTAAAGCAGAATGTGAGATCCTAGTAATTTTTTTTATGTTTGCATTGTCATGTAGATATTATGTATTCATCAGATTTTGTAAGGGCATTCATAATTCTAAATTTCATTAGTTGCTTATGTATCATCATTTCTGTTCTTGTGGATGTCACTAGTTACTAAGATCACACATGCTGTTACAGGTTGCTGTTGTGATGACTGCTTTTCCAGCTACCCCTCTACTTTTGGCCAGGGCACGTATTTGCATATCTGCCTGCCATGCCATGGAAGACCTTCTCAAAGCATTGGAGGTATGTGTGCTTGTCAATATGGACTTCTTTTCTATTACATCATGCATTCTCCTCCTTTTGTGGTTTTGCTGTTTCGTTGACCATCATTATCGAAGTCTTTGTGCATAATTTGGTTCTTAAACAACTGTCAATTAAGACTCGAGACTCCAACCGACCAAAGGATAGGGTATGGTTGCTTGAGCTTAAAATGGGAAAGCAATGGCTATGAGTTTGCAAATACCCACTTCTTTTCTGATGCTTTTTGTCTGTTTAATTTTTGTGTGGCATTGAGCTGACAGAATTAGCAAGTCATTTCTGATGTTCGATTACTAATCCGAGCGATGATAAATTCTCTCTTTATGGACAGGTTATCAATCAAGTCGGCGACCTCATCGGCATAAAGTACTCCCCTGCCGGGTCTGATAAGCAGCATCAGGAGCAAGGCGCCATGAAGTTGGAGTGAGACTCAAGAATCCCATCTCGGTGAAATTGCTCTATGACATGAAAGCTTCGATCTAACAATTTGAGTAGCATATATGTGCAGCATTGATTAGAATTCCTCTTGAGAATCAGAAAATGCTGTAGCTGTCTTGCTAGCATCGAAGCCTTCCTCGTGTTTATTTATGTGCTCTCATGTCGTGTCCTGTGTAGCCTTACTGTAAATCTGTTATATGCTTTGATTCGTACCTCCAGTTATCTGATAAGCATGTCGTCAACAAGAATATGCAGTTGTTTATTTTGTCTTTAATTCAGAAATTATTTCTTTCTATTACAAAAAAAAAATATTATTTTTTGTTAATGTAAAAATAAAATCCATAATTATTTTATAAGAAATTATGGTTTACCAGAAATAAAGTAAACAAAGCAAAAGTGGCTACAGTCACCTTGTGTCAAGGAGGCAGTCTTTGCAAGCAAACCAGATATGACAGGAAGTTGGTGCTCACTGGCACACAAATATTGCTTTCTTGGACTTTCAGAGTTTCCTGCAACAGCAATAAACACAAATATTGCCTTTTGAACAGTGAAATTATTTTCTTATTCATGAAGGGTAAACTTACTTAGCTAGGTTAGTTTTAGGGGTAGGAAGTTATTTTTTATAGGATATATTAGTCATTAAAGAAAATGAAAGGGTTAAACGGTCTTTTTACCTCTTTGATACAAAGTGTAATTATTAATTTACCTTTTAAAAAACAAATGTTTTCCTAAAATCAAAGGCTTCTTGGGTTTTTCATTTTTTGTGTAGCACAATTACTTAATTATCCCTAAAAATAATATTTTATAGCTTTGAATGTAAGGGCACTTTAGTTATTTTGCTATGTTTTTTTTTTTCATTTCATGTGGGCATGCTTAGAATACGCCGGCAAGTAGAAGCCACCAGCACATTTAAGATGACGCATGCAACGCCAAAACAAATTCAAACATTGCTAGCACATTTAAGATGACGCATGCAACGCCAAAACAAATTCAAACATTGCTATCTGGGACGATGTTCGATGCACCTCATAATCTTTATTTCTTATCATGATGGTGAGGCGCGTGCTGTCAAAAGACCGCCAGTTGAGCTACAGTTACATGTTTTTTCTTCTCTCCCTTATTTTAAAAAAAAACATGTTGGCTTTTGCAAAAAAAAACAAAGAAGTATGAATATGAGTTTGTTGAGTCAAATTAGGTCTTTATTATTTTTATTGCAATGTATTTGGTCTTGAATAATTTATTGTGTTAATTTTATTTTTTAATTCCATCCCTTAAGAATTAATTTTTATATCAGGTTTGGTCTTTAGTCTTTTAATTGCAATGTATTTGATTTTGAATCCTTTATTAAATTCAATGAATTAATTTTTTTTTCTTTTCAATTTATTATGGGTGATCATTGTTATTCTGACAATCATTCTTAACAAGCGTGGAAAGAGAGATTCCTCTAGGTGGAAGAAGTTATTTTATCTTATTTGTTATTGTGGTATCAATTGCTTTTTAAAATACTTTTTATTTTGAAATTAATACATTAAAATAATTTTTATTTTATTTTTTAACATTTATTTTTTACATAAACAAATTAAATCAATCTAAAATAAAAAAAACAATAATTTAAAAAAAATCAAATTTTTTCAAAAATATTTTTACACTAAAAACAAACAAACAGACTCAAAATAAATCTCAAGCACTACTTAGGCATATGTTTAATATAGTATAAAATTGGTCCACAAACATTCCAGCTATGGTGATCGAAAGGTGGCCTGGAGGCTGAAGATGTAACAACCACCTTTCTTTCCACGTCATCAAGGCAAAACCTAATTGTATTATCAAAAAGTCTCATAGTTTATTTATATTATAGAAATTTCCAAAGCAAGAAATGATGTATAAATAATAAATACAGTATTCCATGAATTAATATACCAAGTGTAATGGTAAATTGGTAATAACTACAAATATAAAGAGCCAATGACAGCTCCTTTTTTAAATCCACCAAATAATTAAAAATAAAAAATGAAATTCATGTTATGTAACCTAATTAATCTAAAGTCTAATCTACAAAAGAAGGAAGGTAAAGCACAAGGCCATGATTAACCCAGTTAGACCCCACCTCGAAGGGACACAGTGGGCGGCACCGCTACCGCTACCGCTACCAGTCTCTTCCTGAACGGACTCTGCAGATGAACCATTAAAATTAGGATTGCTACCATACAGCGTTTGGATCCCTTCAATGTCATCGGTGGCCAATTCAACTTTCCTTGTCCTTGAAGAAATACTAGGGTACATGATAGACTCTTCCACAGAGGAATGCCCTAAACCTAACAAATGTCCAATCTCATGCACTGCCACGGATTCCAAATCAACAGCTGACGTCAACGTTGATGTCCTGACATCACCTGTCACAACCCAATGCTCGTCGCCGTCAAGATGGAGTCGCCCATTTTGGGGAGAAAAAGCATGTGCTAGTGTCCCCAAGACCCCATCAAACGGCTCTCCATCTCCATGATCGCCACTCAAAAACGCAATCCGGATATCAGCTGTGTAGATAGAATCCGTCTGTGAGAAATTCAATGGAATCACCGTTGACCAACGGTCAAAAGCGCGGGAGAAAACGGCCTTGACCTCGTCGGATTGTTGATTTTCCGACGAGAACACGTAGGTTAAGGCTTGTTTTCTCCAACGAGGCTGGCCATTGAAGAAGCTGTAATGAGAGACCGTGTGAAAGTGATGGCTTGACGAGGTATTATTGGTCTTGCCAGAGTTCATACTCGTAGAGCCGTTGATTATATCCGGATTGCCGCATCTGGGCCGCACGACGTGGTTCACTGTTTGGTCGTCGAGTTCGCCAGTGACGTTAAGGTTGAAGTTTTGTTGGTAAGTTCGGAGAGCAGATTCAAGGTAGTCGTCGAAATCATCGGTGAAATTGGAGAGGGAATTGGGGATGTAGCCGAAGTATTGGAAGTAGTGTTTGAGCTTGGCTAAGCCGTCGTATTTTTTACCTGCGCGGCACCCGGCTAGTTGTTGGAAGAAATCCCACGGATTACCGGTGGCGTTCTTGAGCAACTCTTCTGGGATTGAAGTGTAGTTAGGGAAAAAGTGAGCAGAGATTGAAGGAACTGAGTTAAGTGAGAGTAGAAGAAGAATTGTGCGAATTATGAAACGATGATGATGCTGCCGTGATTTTGTCATGATTGTTTGGTTTTGAGTTCTCGAGAAAGAGAATTTGCCGACAAAGAGAGGTTTTTGGTTTTGATTGGAAGAAATTGAGAGGGGGTTTTTAAGTAGCAGAGGAGAGGTGCGACGATGGTCAATTAAAGAGGAGGAAGTTTCCAAGTTTCTAGAGGAATGGACGCCCGATTGGTAAAGGAGGCAGGAAGGAAGCCGGTAACAGCAACATCGACTTCTTGGATTTGTTGGTGTTATTTTCTCCAAAACCAAATACATTGTCTGACTTCTTGTGTCAAAAATTATAATCATGTGAAAACGTGGAGGGCTTTATCGCGTTTTGAAAGAATCCACTTTTGCTGGGGTCTAGTGGTCTTCATCCATGGTCACCGGGATTGAATTTTGAAGTGGGCAAACCTCTGATTAGTCCTCCAACTTTTGATTTTACCAATTGGGTCTCCAAATCGAAGATGACATTGAATGGTGCATGGGCTATTCATGTGTTTTCTCATCAGCCCCCGTGATTCCCACAAGACTTGAACATCAAAATACCTTATCTTTTCACTCCTCCAAACACGTGCAAGAACAATTAGAACAATGGATTAAAGGAATAATTGGATATGCTTTACATTTGCTAATAGGGAGAAATATTATATATTTTCATGCATAAATTCTGGGACCATTAGAATTCGTAAGAAAACAATCAGGTAGAATGCGCAATATCTAACACAGTCTCTAATTATTATAGCAGAAAGATCCAATTGTAAGGAAAATACAAAAGATAGGGGGATCCAATCGATAAAATCAGTAGTTCAAGGACTCATCAAGGAGCTATATACAGTCAGAGGACTAATCTAAGATTTGCACTCCAGAAATATTGAATGATTTTAATTGCTACGTCTCACAAATCTACACATTAAACTACCAAGAAATTAAATGTGAACAATAGAAAAACTGATCGAAAAAGAAATTTTAAAAAAAATCAATTTTTGTCCTGTATTGCAAGACGACAACTCTACATAGAATTGACTTCGTGGTCAGAAGCCTCCAGGAAGAAGACAGATAGAAAAAAGGTAAACGTGGACCGGGTCAAACTTGGAGGTTCAACCGTTCCTTGCAATGGCCTTTGATCGTAAGGAGGCTCGTACATTACGTGGAATTATTTTATACACTTAGGGTTAGGTAATAAGGCAATTGGAGAATATTCAATCCTGCATCAATTCAATGATCACCAAATCAGGATTCTTCACATCACGGTTTCAGAATTGAGAATTAATGAAAATCAACTTCATCAAACTGTTTTAACGACCGCTGATGATTTTAAAGGTGGAGCTATCTATATGTATAGTTAATAGAAATGACAGGTTCCTTCAGTTTTCTAAAACATCCCATGCCATAAATAATTCAATTATTTTTTTGCTCCCTCTTCTACACCAACAGATTCTTAAACAATGGAGCAAAGTATGATTTCTGATACAGCAAATTGCAGAGGGCAACCCTAAGAAGATGATTGTCACTGTAGAGGGTATTTATAGCATGGATGAAAGAGAACTGTGCGAACTTCTACACCTCAGAAATACGCTAGAAATTTGTACTCTGAAGGCCGACATTCAAGTTTCAAGCACGTCCTCTGCCAACGAAACCTAAAAGCCAGCAGACCCCAAACCTAAAATGCGAATTGGACATGATCAAAGCTATATCAATTGGCCTGCAAATTTGCAAAGACTTGCTTAGCTTATACAAGGTATATATATCAATTCTAACAAGAGGGCTTAGCTAAATGCACAAAAGGAGGAACAATGGAAAAGAAACATTATTATTCATGAAGAGACATGTAATGCAGCCTCTAGAATGCTCCAAGATTTCTCTCCATCAACCAACAACAATGATACTCTCTCCCCTTTCCCAACGTCAAAAATAATCATAAAATGATAGGTTTTGGCATACATCTGTATATCATTCAATTTATTCCACAAAAGAAGGGTACATGTATAGCTAGCATTAGCTTAGAATTGAGTGCATCTAGCATAGCTCTTGCTAAAACAAATTTCACCGGTACGCCTTTACTGAGAAACAGACACCAAAGGGATGCATCCCTTCACCACTGTTCAGTTAGCTTGAGACCTCTACGTCGATTCTTGATCAAGAATATCCTAACCTGAGTTACTTAACTGGTCTTCTCCGAATCTTTGTAATCGGCTTAACATTTCCTCTTAAGTAACCTAGTCAGCATCAAATACAAATAACAAATCACATTCAGATGGGCAGCTCATTTCCAGCTAAAATGGTGGTCATTTGAAATGTCAAGTGTTAGAGAGTCAACATTGAAAAATGATGACAGAAGAACTAATAACGGCAGAACAATTTAGAACTAACCAACATGCTCTGAATAAAGGCGCTATGCATTGGATCACCAATGCAGTAACCCTATTCTCCAAAAATATGAACTACATGTACTCTTCTCGAATGTAACCTCTGTCTCTTTCAGAACCCACTCCACAAGTTGAGTCCTCATTCATGCAATGACTTACTTTTTCCTACTCGCAGTTCGCAAAGTATTCCACATACAACTTTAGAGTACCTTAGCATGTTAAAAACTGCACTGCTATACACCACAAAAAGGTAGCTAGAACTTCTGGCAACCTCAGTGGACCTTAAAAGTTGAAACCCAGACCACACCTCATTAGATAGGTTGCACTTCCTGCTGACAATTTCTAAAAACCACTAACTCTGAGATCAATAGAGAGTCAATCTTCTAGTGTTGAGGACTGGCTACCAGTTCTGGACTCTAATCACAACAGGTTTATATAAGTTACTGAAGAGTTTTAGAAGACAATACCACCCGAGAGATGAATAAAGGAACAAGCACAGAAAATATGCAAACATCATGGACTACAAACAACATGCTTATATTGCATAAAGAATTACAGTTTTTCTCCATTCACTAATTGTAAGTATGATTATTCACATTCAACTTTTGGCTTGGAACTTCAACTAATCTGCTTTCAATCTCAAAAGGAATGAAGTAAAGCAAAAGACATGCTTTGATTTTGAACTCTTTTCATAAGAATATTTAAAACAATTTCCTTTTCATGAATTTCTCCAAGAATCAAATGAAGAAATGATATAGCTTCAGGCTCATTAAAACAGCCACAACTACTTCAGCAAATCAACTCAAGGGCCATGTAATAGAATATTGCACTGAATTAAAAATGCATTGATATAGGGCAAGAAAGTAATACTAACCAAAACATCCTACTAATACCAAAAAGTACTGCTATTTCTAATAGACGGAACGAAATAGGTCAAATTAAATTCAGACATGATGCATCTTAATTACCATGGCTGAGAAAAGTTATCCATTAAAAAAAACCTCTACAAGCTCACCAAAAAACATCAAGAAAACCCCTTTCCTAGCTTCTGAATCGCACAAAACATCTTCCTTCTAGACCCAACAGCATTGATCCCCATATCCTTCAAATCCTCCAATGTCAACTTTGGCAAAACCTCATCATCCACCTCATGAATCTCAAAAACTGGTGCGTATCTCCCTAACCCTAAACTATTCAGCCAAATCCTCACTCCGTCCTCCCCTCCACCACCACACCTCCCAATATTCCTATAATCTCTCATATCATTATCAGATGGACCTGATAAATCAACACCGTCGTGACGATAATCATGATTAACATTACGATCATTCCTCCCCCTAATTACCCTCCTATAGCAATGCACTTCCCTCCCATTCCTCTCATTCCCATCTTCCAAATTATCAAGTGGATCACGAATTCGGCTTTGTTCTTTCAACAAAGTCTCTGAATTCTCAACATCAAATTCTCTACAATCCTCCTCCTCCTCCTCCTCCTCCTCGTCGTCGTCGTCTTCACCACCACTGTATTTCTCCTCCCCTTCACCACCATTACCACCACCACCACTACTATCATCAAATTTAGACACCCAGTTAGACCTAACTCGCTTTGCACTAACATTCAAAGTCCCTCTCTTTTTCGAAGAATGATTAACTCTCCAACTCCCAATTGCAACACTATCCAAATTAATATCATTATCCCCATCAAGGATTTCATTAAACTCACTTAAATTCGTTAAAGCTCGAGTCTTTGATGATTTACTTGCCTCTTTAAAACCCAAACTCTGTTGTTGTTGTTGTTGTTGTTGTTTCCATTGCTTGTTACTGTTGCTGGCAGTTCTACGGTGGTGTTGGGATTCATAAAGCTGGTCTCCACCGCCTATCTCGCCTAATCGGACACTTGGCCTCCGCTGCCTCTTTGACCCCACAGTTTCCGATGATGTTAGTGCCCCTCCTCCACCTCCGCTGCTACCGCCGCCGCCACCGTTGTTTGGATGGGTCTCAGGTGGGCGTATCTCTGCCATTTCAAGATGGGAGTTTGAAAGACTCGTATTAAAAAAAAACTTAAAAATCAAACTTTTCTTGATCTTTAGGGTTTGCTTTTGTTTATGTATTTCTTTTATGCGGTTGATTAAGAGAGAAGGGGGGGGGGGGGTGAGGAGAGTGAACTGTAGAGTGGAGAGTTAATGAGTGAGAGTGTGTCAAATGGGTTTGCTGGGTGTTTGACGCGTGTCTTGATATAGATTGGTGGGGTTCCAAGAAGGAGCCATGTGGACGAGGAAATGGTAATTAGTGAATGTAAAACACGTGGTGTTTTTTCATTGTTTTCTTCTAATCATCATGGAATTATTCAACTATTCGCATGTAAAACACGAGGTAATTTTACTCTGTTTTTTAATAAAAATATTAAATCCATTATAGAAATAATTTATAAATTTTATATTATTGTGAAAGGACAAACAACGATTCTCGTATTCTTAATAGGTGCGGATAAGACCATAATTATTTTGAAAGTAAAAAAATTTATATTTTAAACTTTTTGATATTGTAGATTAAATATAAAAAAATTAACTTGATTTTGTGTTTCTCGAAACTGTATTTTATTTAATAATACAGAAACAAATATATATTGATAAAATCAAGTATCAATACAAAGACTTAAACATTATTTTTTAAACAAAAATTCATTATTATCTTAAGACAAAATTTAAAATAAAATATTAAGTCATAATATTTTGTGTACGGCTACAAAAACAATATTGATAAATGTAATAGAGTTAAATAAAAAAATATATTAAATATTTTAAAAAACATAAATTTTATGTTAATAAAATATTCATGAGTTTTTTTTCATATTAGGTATATTATTAAAAAAAAATAAAGTGAAAATCCACATAAGAACCTATAGTATTATTTGTGAAAGGTGACAAAATTGAATAATATTTCTTTATAGTGTATTTAAATCTAAATTCATAAAAAAAATCAGTTTTATTGTTTTAAAAAAAATGAGAGAATTAAAATTGATAATAAAACAAAAAACAAGAATTTTTTTTTTTTACTTTTGAGAAAATGAGAGAACAAGTCACTATCGTGGAGGAGAGGGCAAATTATCAAATGTTGAAATTCTAATAATAAAAAAAGATATATTTAGTGTCAATGAGTTGTGATGCTAGAGGGGGAGTTCTAAGTTTTTAAATTAAAAAAAAAATTATAATACTTGAAAACCTATCCATAACATTGCCACACGTGACATACATGCTTTTTTCTAGCTAGAAACTAGGTATTTAGCTATTTTTATGAGCCTTTATTTGTTTTAATTTTAATATTAATTTGTTTAATAAAATAATAAAAATTATTTTTAGGATATTAATTTTAATTTATGTTAGAAAAAGTTACATGAATAACAAAAGCGGGTTTTGACAACAAATGTTTTTTTTGGTTCTATAATTTTATTAGTATATTTTATAATTATATGATTAGTTAAAAAATAAATTTCAAAAACTTTTTCGTTATAATGTGTGAGCAATATATATATATTTTTTTTCTTAATATATTTGCGTCAAAAATATAAAAAGCTAAGTTTTTCTTTTCTAAAACTTGCTTTTACAGTTTTAATAAACTGTTATTTAAAAAACAATAAATATCACTAAATAGGGTTATCTATGTCTCAAAAAGTTGTATTAAAAAAGAATTATACTAGAAAATTATTTTGTTTCAATGAAATTTAAATTAGTACTCTTGAAAAAAAAAGAGGGATTATTTTGACATATAAATAGATAACAAAATTTAAGAGCTCACCATGAGATAAGATAACTATATTCACCTCTGATTTAATTTTTAATTAGAATTTTTAATATTTATTGCATGCATATAATTTTAAATCAATTTTATTAAAAGCACATCTTGATGCACCAAAACACATTTTCAGCTCCTGCACATTTTTTATTTAACTATACCCATCTCATTCTTTTCATATCCAAGTCGATGCTTCCATAAGAATTTCGAGACCTAGCAAACAACTAAAGCCTATGGCTAAAACACAACACTGGATCTCCTTACAACACGTTACATGGGAAATGGGAATTCGAAGAAATTAAGAAAAGTGTGTTCTACTCTTTTGTCATAGCTACTCTATTGAAACATCAGGAATGAATCCGCAAATATGCAACACTAGAATACATAAATGTCCTTTTGTTTTCCTTGTTTAGTATCATCAAAACAACTGAGAGACATATACAAGAGGCATGGTCCAATCCAATGACAACAGAAAATGGCTTGACATAAGAGAAGAAATGATTAAGGGATCAAAGGGCAAAATGATAGGGAGATGCTATTAGTTAAAAGAACAATGAAGCTACGCGTAAAATTAAAATTCTGAAAAAAATGATTTTCACCTACATTTTGTGCTGCCTTCTGACTCGAACCAAAATTTTGTTGAACAGAGCAATTGAAGTACAGCAGCTAGTGAGTGGTTTATATTGGCCAGTAATTTAACAAATTCATCACCTATTTCGGTGTAACTCTAGCTTTCTTTGATTCAATCTTTTGGCAGTGTGCAAAGGAGACCATGTCCAGGATGGTGCTCCAAAGGATACATGGTTGTGCCTTTAACGAAATTTTGATGATCCACAGCAGCCTTTCTGAGACCAGAGATAGCTGTAGACTTTCTTTTTGCTACCTTGTTTCTAATGGAGCATGCACGTAGTGGGTCTTCAGATCCTGCTCCAACCCTCCTACAACACAAATAATGTGCAAGAAAGAAGTTATTAATTGATGAAGATGTTGCCACTTCAACAAAAGGAACACACTCAGAATATAGATCTCTATCATCAATGCACATGAATCAAGGATGATTCAACATCCCTATAGTAATGAGAAGCCACATGTTAATCCTATGATGAGAAGGCAAGCAGCTTTGCAAAGTTCCCTTGCAAAAAACCATGAGCTAATGCGTATCTTTCCTCAATCAAATAATTCCTTCTTTCTCAGGTTGAATAGTTTAATTTTAACACAGCCAACAGTACAACACCCTTTGCATGACAACCATTGACTTCAACAATTGTAAGTGCGTGAATGACAGTAACAAATTTTACTCATCCATTTGATGAAAATTGTGAAACTTCAAGGTTGTATGGTAACAAATTTTACTCGTCCATAGATGAAAATGGTTAAACATCAAGATAACTAATACTTGCTAAACTTTGCACACATCCCTGGCCATTGTTTTGTAACAGCATGATTCAAGTCATATTTCTGGCAATTTAATAACAACTGATGAAACACAACTAAATGAGCAACAATGGTACCTCAATAATTTCTCTGATGCAATTCTAGCAGCTGTAATTGTTCTCTGGCTTGGTACCGAATGGACAACACGGTTGGGATCAGCTCGCATAGGGGAATGGATTTTGATAAGCTTAATAAACCACGAACAAAAGGTATCAGACTACTAAAGAAATCCACCAACAACAAATTACAGGATTTCACTTGTTAAAACATCTAATGATTCAAGTTTGGAAGCCTAGCATTTAATCATATTCGAAGCCCAACAGAAAGTTATTAGTTAAAAGGGTAAGAAGTAAGGAACTGTACTCGAGTCAAACCATCCATATGGAATGCCATGCGACATCAAATGGTGACTTTATGTCCTTAAGGTTGCAATATTAGGACAATTAAAAGATTTTGTCCTAAAAAAAAGTAGGAAAAAAGAAAAGAAAAGGAAATTTAGAGTTCATGTGAACTTACACCCAAGCACTCCATCATCTGGTAGTAAGCTCTTCCATGAAGAGGAGTGTGACCTTGCCTGGATTCTGAGAAATATCTTGTCCTGAAATAACAGAAGGTTACCTGGTCAGGTTCCATAATAAAATTGTGGGAAGAACTCTTTGCAAGATATAAGCATTGAAACATTTTTATACCATTCTTTGTATCCTGGATCCACAGTGAAACCATACATATCAACTGACTCACAGATAGAGAGAGCAAATTCAAGAGCCTTGAGTCCAGTTCCTTTAGCTGCTGATCCAAAAGATGCACCTAGCATGAGATATACAGGATTGTTTATCGGAATTTCCTACATAAGACAAAAGGAAAAGTCAAGCCAGCAAAAAAAGCAGAAGAGAAAGGCCCTTCTAATTTTCATTAGACAGTTCTCTTAAAACAGTAAACAGGTATATTTATATAACTCTACTCACTGGACAGTTTCCTGACATTTATAAAATTCTACACAAAATAACTGATAAGAATGAAACTTGATTGAGGCAAGTCTTCATAACCATATGGCAGGGTGGATTATGGTGGCACTTTGAAGGCCAAGTAACATAATTAAAGGACAGATGATCCAAGTATAAAGCTCGAACAGAGCATAAAACCAAGTCTTGGAGTAGTTCCATAAAGTAAAAACAGTTTGCATGCAAAATCTTCATGAAAAAGGTTAGCTAAAGTCATAAGGTTGGAAAGAAATTGCAGTGGCATCAATTTTGTTCAATTGATACTAGCTTAATGATTTTGCACTCAAAACAAGATGAAGGCTAACTAGATCGCTATGCAGATTGTTTTTGTAAAGCATAGATTCCAAAGATTTGCATGCATTCTTTTGCAAGCCATAAACTGAAATTCATCAACAAATTTTAACTTTCTGTGTAAGGTCAAATTTCCAAAATAAAAGGAACATTTGTTAAGAGACTATATTGGCTTCCATAAGAACAAGTTTTGGTGAAAGATAAAACTTGGAGAAAGAAACTGTAGGTAAAAGAGAAGAGAGAATACAAACCCGAATCATCTTGTTCATAATGTCATGTATTGTTGTTTTAATCATCAAGACCTCCTTTCTTGTTTCTGTAGGATTCATAATATCAGTATTTTAGCAATACATGAAAGGCATGGTAAGAAGTAGACGAGTGCACATACCATCTAACTCTACAACTTTATCAAGGGCTTTAGCAGATCCCCTGTTAAGAAGACGAAATGAACTTTTCTTGCCCACGTACTCTGTATAATTCTGCAATAACAAAATAACAAAAAAAAAACATGTCAACAAGATTTAAAAGGTGGGAAAAGCAAATAGATTGCTGACAAAAAAAAAAGGAGAAGAAGAAGAGGAACCTCACCTTGATTGGGGCACCATTTTCTCTAATTACAACATCATAATCATCAATTTCCTTTCCAAACTTTGTTTTTAAAAGATCTCCAGAATTACCAATGACAGCACATCGATCAAACTGCCTTGGAACATATGGTGGTGTCTCAGGGAGTACTAGTGATAGTTTCTCCAAGCATAAAGTTTTGTTCTTGCATTGGTTACTGTGTTGCATAAATGAGGCACATCAGACTACAACTTACTGTCAATAATCATAGAGGCTCACAATAACCCAATTAAACATCAAAACTGAACAGCTAAACCCATTTCCTGAGAATGATTTTGCCAATTTAATGAATGAAAATAAGTCTTGCTGGGAACTACTAGAAACTTTTAAAAAAGTATATAAATACAAAACCACTGCATCTTAACAAGAGATAAACTTTAACTTTCCTTTCCAAGAAAACCTCAAATACTTCCATCACTTCTATCACAACTAATCATTCATCTTAATGAGTGTAACTGCTTTGAGCACCACTCGCATTTCTTCTATGAATTATCTCCTGATTGGAGGACACATCGTAAATCCTATCAACTTCATGTAGAAGATTAGTTCAAGTCATTACTTTCCCCTTCCTATTGTTCCCCTGTAATTTACCCAAAAATATAAAAAAAAACTGGCAAATTAAAAGCACATACAGAAGTACTCCTTTATTGATCCTACGCCAAGCATAGTCCTCCCATCCATTAGGTAAAGCATCAATGAACTCACTTGTGAGTATTGTAGTACTATTCCGCACCTGAAAATAAACTCACTATATAATATATCAAGTGTACTTCACATCAAAATTCAAACATAAAAACACCAAACAACACACATCATCTCAGAAACATAGTCGGAATGCCAGGTTATCAAAGCTTAATACTAAACACACACACATATGAAGCAACTCTCACCTGTTCCCATGTTGCCACAGCTTCACATAGATTAAATTCGAACCATAATCCTTCAAGTTCTCCTGTCTTAGGATCTTTCTGTTTATAAATAGAACATCAAACAAAATCAAACACACATCGAGATCACACACCCACATTTACATTGGCAATCATCATCAACTAATAGGAACGGGAATGGCACCCTCAAAATGTTAAAAATAAAAAATAAATTTCCATCTCATTCCACTAAGAACATAAACTTTGCCCCGAAAATTACTTGCAAGTACACAATCCATTAAGTATATTTTCACTTTCAAGTACACCCTAACACTAATACCTAATAACATCAGCAGCCAATTCTAAAATACTCAAAAGGGTAAAAAAGGAAAAAACAAACAAAAGAAAGAAAGAAATGATACCCATTTGGGGACGGTGTCACTAGGAAAATTTATAGTAACTTTACAGTAATCACTTCCAGTAGTCACAGCTTGTAAGCCTAATCCATTTACACTCTGCAGAAATTAGCAAATCATGGGGGAAAAAAATTCAAAAGTTAGAAACACCACCAAATCTATACATTATACTTCAATTCTAAGACTAAATTAAATTGCAGAAAAAAAAAATTACCACGCACTTCTTGAAACCGTTTTGTAGAGACTGCAATGCTTCCAAATCTTGATTCGATAGTGAATTGCTCACATCTGATAATTATCGTACAAATCAAAATACATAAAATTAAGAAAGTTGTAAATGTACGTACTAGATAGGAAATTATGTATGAAAATAACGTACGTAGATCGGAGACGCCGGTGATGTACATGAGAAGAGCAGAGAGACCGGAAGCTAAAGCTAGGAAGAAGCCCAGCTGCAATAACCTCATCTTTTTTTCTTTTTACTTTGAAATAATTAAATTTGAATTAAAAAAAATAAAGAAGGGGAAGGGGAAGCCAAAAACGAAGGCAAAATGAAGGAGGAATCGATCTCTCTATTTCTTCTACTCCACAGCTCCACGCTCTAAAATAATGGATGTATTTGTTCCACAACTAGTGCACTATTTTTAATTAGGTCCCTTAACAAAACATATTCTTAATTGGATCCCATTTATCACTCAATAATGCCCTTCACTGCTTCAGCTGATGAGGTATTTTATAGAGTGATTAATGCTTTGGAATGAGCTGGTGGTTTTGATCCACATCTATTTTTTTTGTTTTTTAAATTTTATTTTTAAATGTTATTAATAATTATTTATTTATTTATTTATTAGTGCATATAATTTTCAGTTTATTTAATTATATAATTTTTTATTTAAACTTAACTTTTTAAAATTATAAAAAATTTTAAAAAAACTTACATATATAATTTTTCTTATAAAAAATAAAAATATTTAACAATCAACACACGGTCATATTACCAGTAGCTTCTACTCGTCGTGCAATGCATCAGAATTGTGGTTTTGGAAAATGGTTTTTTTTTTGTTGGGTAAAATTAATTGAATTCTATTCAATACAATTAAAGCCCAATCAATCGATCTAGCATGGTGGGTAATCTCCAAAAGCCCAAATATTAGCTCCAATCCTAATCCAAGCAGCTTCCAAGAGCCCGAAAAGCTAATTTCAGTGTCAGCCAGTTCGAGGCCAAAGCCCAAACATTTAGGGAGAAGTCCACAATGGGGTCAAGTTATCTAGCGGACAGTCTCAAATTGCTGCAAATTTGTGCTAGGATCTTTGTTCTCCAATAAGCATGGCTTACAAATGACTTGTCAATTGTGTATAATACATGCTATGTTCTCTTGGATTGGAACAGTTTATGGTCATGAAAAAACACACCATGATCTATATATATATAGCTTGTGTTTAAAGCAGACAGCAATTCAGGTTATGGTCCCAGGATTTCCTGTATAGTAGATCTTGTTCAACTGGTATGGCAAGTGGGGTGTTTGTATTTTCTTGTTGGGCTGCTTGCCTGGGGCTCCAAAATCAGTATCTGTTTCCTTCCTCATATAAATGGGTGATAAACCGAACAAAAAAACTGATCCTGTTTTTGTAATCGAAACAAGAACGGCGGTCAGCGTAAAAAGCCACAGTATCAATGCCTTCCTGCCCTTTGAAATTCGGGAATTGCAGTGCATGAACACCGGCTTGTGCCTGGACAAGTCAGCAAGTTGGACAACGGGGTGTCTTAATGCTATCTGGTAGGAACCCAGTCGACAAACACAATGAAGACCAGTTGAATAATTAGAATGATATTAAGCCTAAGGTTGCCTCTCTTTTATGTATGAAAATTTTTAGTTTCAGAAGGATAAAAGTTGCGTCTGCATGCATCTTTTAGATGATATGATCATAGCTAGTTTTTTTGACATGACAATACCCAACGCCGATGTAATGTTTATATATTATGATGAACGGCTCGAGACATTAGGCTGCCTAATCAAAGAGGGTATCTTGACTTCTTCCCAAACAACAACAACAACAACAATAAAAGAGATATGCAGCTGAACCTGGTCGCGCGTGTGTGTATACAAACTCTCGACTAAGAACATGACCTGAACTTCCTTGCCTTTTTTTTATATATAATCAAGATTCATTAGCATAAAAGAACCAAGCATGAGGAATTTTTTTTGAAAATTTATGATTTGATACGTCATGGATTCATTATTAAAATCCATATCAATTCAATTATCTAAAATATTAATCCATATTAAAATATAATGAAACTGGAAATTAGTTTTTGGATAACACCCATAATTATAAGAATGTTACTAATCACAAATTATTTTTCCATATTATATTTCATTGCATTAGTTTGATGCAGTACAATTTTTGGATACTATACAGTGAAACTAAAATATTCACAAATTATTGAAAAATAATTATCTTTGTTAATAAATAAAGGAGAAGTGGGATCGAATTTTAACATATCCATGTTTCAAAAAAGAGAAGTCTAACTCGATCAAATTAAAGAAGATGGATGAAAACTATAGTCCAAAACACATGGCAAGTGGGATCGAGTCCTCTGGTCTGTTTTTTGGGACAGCCCATTTCTTGGCTACAAGGAGATGAGGACACTACCAAACGAAATCAATGTCACCTTTTATCTCCTTCACTTTTTTGCTAGACAAAAGAGACAAGGCAATGGGTCTTGCCATTCAGGCTTGCTCCTCCGTTGCCAAGCGGATCATGGTGGGACCCTGACCCCATTGGCCACAGCCATAGGCTGCACCGTCCCAGCTATCCTTTCCTTCAGTGGTCCACCCCTAATGGACGTTGATGTCACTGTTTGGCTGATATACATTGTTAAAGAAGACGGCATTTCCACTTCTTATCTTTTAGCTTAAAGAACAAATATTGAAAGATTTTATATGAATACACTTGCTAGCCAGTTAGCTACGTCTTTCTTGTTGGCTTGTGTGATCTTGGTTCAAACACCCGGAAACATGATACCAGACTTGTTTTCTGTCGTCTCTGTGATTCTTCCGGGAAGGATGTATGCTATCAACTCACTAAAACTTATCTTTATAAGATGTTGGCTAGGGTGATGATAAGGTTTTTTTTTTTTTTTTCATGTTATCATCCCAAATCTAAATGCAATTAAAGAAAGAAAATCTTCTTCAACCCACTAATCCTTCAAGTATCTCAGGCGGACCTCCTATCGGACGGGAGGAGGTCACTATTTTTCTAAGCTCATATCAATCCCTGTATTTTTAATTAGAATATTTCAAATATACCGTTAGGGTTGTGCTTTATACGAGAATAAAAGTTTTAAAAAGAAATATTAAGAGAGTAAGATTTATTAAGAGGTGAAGTGTTAAATGTGTTTGGTAGAAGTGAGAAAATTATGAGGATTATTAGTGAATCCCATTACAAATCATATGAAATTTGATTTAGGCAATTAAAGATATTAATTAGAAAAAAATATATTTATGGGTTCAAAGTAAGAGGTGGAAGAAAAATAATAGAGATGAATGTAAAATTAAAATAATCTCCCTCGAAAAATATTTTATCCTCAAAATGGGGTTAAATGATAACCCAACAAGATTTTCCTTCTTTCAAAAGTTCTACTGATATAGGAAAACCCCTTTATTTTCATGCCAAATATTTCTTAAATATTAGATCTTGTTTGTTTTTACATTTTAAAAGTATTTTTAAAAATATTTAATTTTTTTATTTTTTTCTTTATTTCAAATTAATATTTTTTTAAAATATTAATTCAATTATTATATTATTTTTCCTTAAATATGTAAATTTTATGTCCTAAATTTATTATTTAATTGTTATAATCTTACCAAAAAGTTATAAAATTAACAAAGCTATTTACTTGTGAAGTTTATATTTACGCTAAATCACATCGTATATAAATATGTACCAACAGTTCTTACAATTCTAAACAATATTAAAGAGATGGATAATGAAGTTTTACACCATACATACGCAATTAATAGGTTTTGGAGCTCAATTCCAAGGTGTTCCGGTTAGTTTTAATTTTTTTAATTGAATTATATATCTAGATTTTAAAATGTTTTGGCATGTTGTTTAGGGTTGTATTATTTATATATAATTTAAAATATTAATTTAACAAATATAATTTCAATTCAAATTTAAAGATAAACCTGAAATTATGTATTTTAAATTTCAAATACAAGTAAAAAATTGAGATTTGAACCGATAGATTCTGATCCGACGGGTCCAAAAACAACCTAGCTAGATGAATGGTAAATATTGTTTGACTAAAAAATCAAAACAACATCTTTAAAAAAAAAATTAAGACGATAAAATATTGGGTTATCCAGGTCAATTTAAATTAACTTTTTAAATTCGTGACCCGGATCATGAGACCATAATAACTCTAAATAAAGCAAGTCAAAACAAATTATAAAACTTAATTACCAATAAATTCATTATTAAATGATAAAATTAAAAAAAATCAATCTAAAAAAAGAACACAATAAAATAATATTTTTGAATAAAATTACAAAAATATCATCGGCAATCTTGTAAGGCCTTTCTAAACTCTGATTAGCCTAAAATTTTGACTTGATATATAACAATATGTAAGGAGACTACTCATAAAATTTTAGCATAATCTAATAATTGGATTAAGAGATATAATTAATATAATAAAACTAGATAATATAAAAAAAACATTATTTAGCTGGAACAAAACCGGAATATTCTAATAAGAATTTGAGTGGAATTTTCAAAATAGACCAAGATTTCTGAGCAAGATAAAATCTATCTTAATTTGTTTTGTTTTTTAAACTAGAATAAGATATATTAATCATTTCGTATGTAATAAAACAAAATTAACAACCTTACACAATTCAAAATAAATAATTATATTTGGATCTTTAGAATCACTGTTAATGTTAAATTTAGATGTCATCAAGGGGTTTCGTCTAGCGATAAATGTGGTTAATGGCTATTATCGGAATCTATAAAGTAGAGATATCGATTATATATGTGCGTTTTCCGATTCGAGGAGTTTTTCCATCTCTCGAAATTGAGAATATTATGTGTTGTCTTAATCATTTTAGCTGTGGCCAAAAAGTGAGCTCTGCAAAAACCAAAATGTTATTTCCAGAGAATGTTTCTGATGATTTGGCTCATTCTATAAGCCATATATGTGGGTTTTGGGAGGATTGGCGACCTTGTAAAATATACTGGGGCATCTCTTCTTCATCACGCATGCATTAACAAGTAAACTTGTGGGTATTTAACAAAACAGGTCCAGCAACGTCTCTCAGGATGGAAAATAAACAATTTATCTTTAGCAGGGAGGATCGCTCTATGCCGTTCAGTTTAGATGACTATCCCTTTATACCTATGCAAACTACCATGCTTCTATAGTCAGTTAATTTGCCGCGATATTGAGAGAATTTAAAGAAAATTTATTTGGGAGGATAGTTCTGAGAAGAAGAAAATTCACTTGATCAAATGGGAGTTTTATCAGCCGAAGACTAATGGAGGTCTAGATATCCGCAATATGCATACTATGAATGAAGCTTTTATAAAGAAGCTTGGTTGGGGACTTGTCAATGATTACAATAGTTTCTGGGTTTCTATCCTTCGAGGGAAGTATGCAAGCTGTAATGAAGGTGAAGGTCCCTTGTTTTTGATTGGGCTGCAGGTTATTGATCCCGAGGATCTTTCTCGTGTGGTGGGTGATTGTTTTTATTCTAAAGGTCAGTGGAATTACAGTAGATGTGTCCACATGCTCCCTGTTCATATAATTACGAAGATTGCCAGCATTCGTCGTCCTCCTCTTGAGTTGGGTGCTGACTCATTTTTTTTAGCATTCCGCTCCTTCAGGTGAGATAAATCAGCTTGTATGGCTAATGCAGGATTGAATTCTTCCATGAATGGCTATGCGAATTAAATCTTATTTGGCGACGGTCCAGAGCGAGTAAGAACTTTTCTTTGGTTAGTGGCCCATGCATGATCGTCTTCTGACCATCGACGCTCGGTCGAGAAGGCATATTACAGACAATCCTTATGTTTCTAGCGCGGAGACTCATTTTCATGTTCTACGTGACTCTCACCATGCAAGTAATTAGGTTTGGGATCGCTTGCTGCTACCTCGTATCAGAGAAGATTTTTACTAATGTTGCAGGCTGGCTTCTTTCCAATCTTTTCCCTGGGGATCTATCCAGAGAGGCCAGGTAGCCTATGGTATTTGAAATCGCTTTGTCGATGATAAAGAAGAGGAGGAACTATGGAGTTTTCGGTGAGATTTTGGAGGGTTCTGATCCTTGGGTTGCACTTCAGATTCCAGTTAAGAATATACTGTATATCAAGACACATATTTTCAATTATTAACTTTTTAACCTCCTCTCAACGAATCACAGGCTCAAGTACTAGTCTAGAGATATAAAATGGGATTTCCATCGTATTTTCGAATTCATTATAAAAGAAAAACCTTATTTTTCTTCAGATTAACAAAGAAAGTAGTCAGTGCTGCTTCATGTCAAATTTCCAGTGGTCCTGAAAGTCATCTATATGTACTTGGCTATGGTTTAGGAAACTATTTGAAATGATGACAGAGACGATGAATACAAAACCAGAGATGATGGAAGGACAGGAAATTAAGCAAAACAAGGGACGCAACCTCATCTCTATGGTCAGTCCTAGAAGTTACTCCTAGCCACTTCAATCACCATGCCTCATCTCTCCTGCAGCAGCCGCATATGCCTTCTCCCATGTTTTTTTTTCAATTTTGAAGTATGTCATTTTAATACAATTATGAGACCATGGTATGGTCACATAAAATATACTTGTCTGTTTCAACATGTATTATTTGTTTATTTTCAGAAATAGAATAATATTCTGATCTTTGAGAAACTGGAATAAAAAAAAATCATATTCAAGTACAATATTTCTTCTTTTAAAAAACTAAAAATGACGTTGGCTATCTTTATTTTTTTATTTGTTATTTTTTATTGAATTTATTTTGATAAATTTTTTAAATTAATATTTTTTATTTTATCGTTTAACATTATATTTTTTTTATTTCAATTTTACCATTCACTATTAGATTATTTTATAATCGGGTTTCGTGGTTTTATTCAATTTATTTTTATTGATGATCGTTTAATTAAATAAAAAAATCTATTATAAAATACAGAGTTGTTAAACATAACTAAGTGCATGATTTATATTACGAGATCAAATATCTTAATTTTAATTATTTTTATATTAAATATCAATTTAATTAATTACATATAGCTATATATTTATCACCTCCGTGTTTATTTAACCATGGCATCTAGGTTTTAGAGTGTATTTGGGAGTGTGGTTGTTTTTTAAACTGTTTTTCACTCGAAAATACATTAAAATAATATTATTTTATTTTTTAAAAATTATTTTTAACATCAACACATTAAAATGATCCGAAAACATTAAAAAATATTAATTTAAAATATAAAAAAATAAAAATTTTTTTTTTTTTTAAAATTACTTTAAACAGTGCGTTAATCTCCGAATTCAGCTAGATTTTGCTAGCTGCCTCTGAAAAATATGAAGTTGATACAATGATTGTGTTTGTTTATAATCCCTGCAGCTGTCCCATAATACTCTTTGCCTAGTACGATGCACAAGGGAAACAAAAAGTTCTTGATGTCAAATCCATCGATCGATCTTTCAAGTACTTTCTTTTTTTTTAATAATTTGAGATACTAGAACCAACTTCCGCACATCATGATTAATTTTCGGACCCATTAAACATTTTATAAGTCTAATAAACATGTAAAGCACCGCGATGCGAGAATAACAAATATATACGTGAAGGCTCGAACCTAGATCACATAAGTAGGGCAAAGCCTGCCAAAACCACTGAGTTGTAAGCCTTGATATATATACTCTTTTTCTTGAAAAAACCATAGGTATGTACACATTAATTATTATACGTTTTTTGGTTTGTGATGCCTAGTGGGGAAATTAATTTAACTTTGCTAATATTAAAACGCTTAAAAATAAAATATATTATTTTAATAATCAAAGAAAAATAGAATATTAACCTATGCGGTTCACTGATAGTTTTTTTAAAAGATTGAAAAAATAAATTAAAATTCATATACTAATTGAGAGCAGGCGCCAAGAATGCAATATTCACATTTGATATTTTATGAAGTCAGAAAAAACTTTGAATTATATCCGAGCATTTCCACTCCTAATTTGATATAATTAATGATAGGGTGGATCGAAGAGTGTGTGTGGTGTTGTGCGTGATCTTGCGTGACGTCTCCTTCTCCCTTATGTGGATGGCCTGAGGAATTTATAGCCCTAGCCCATGTGACCATGCATGTGGTTTCCCCAAGGAGAAGAAATACATTTTCTGCACATGTAGCTGTAAAATGTGAGCGTAGAAATTGCATTGGATATGGAAGAGTTGTACTTTCCATTAGTGGTGACATAGGTAGATGGATGATAATTATTGACAAGAAAGGTGGGCGTTCTTCTGTAAATTAAGGAGTTCGTAAGAAAATATTGAATTTTTTTTGTTTTAAAATAATTCTTTTATTTTCCCATCATCTTAATATATTAATATCAAAAATAATTTTTAAAAATAAAAAATATTATTTTAATATATTTTTAAGTAAAAAAAATTAAGGTATGCATGCTCCCGTAAAACCATGGCAATGAACTTTCGGAGCTCGTGCAGCTGCATTGCAAAGTGTCCTATGGGCCGTGTTCAAAAAGATAGCGGGCGGACAACTAGGTGAGCCTGGTCCTGTCTTAAAAATGACAAGCTTGCTTTCTATTACTTTCATAAATAACTTTCTATATATTTATTAGACTTTCTATCTATTTTTGGATAATTTTCTGTGCATTTACGGATAGCTTTCAATGCATTTTACAGCCATTTTTTTCTTTAATTTTAATCTGGTATATATCACCAATATCTATAGAGGAAGAATACTCTATTAAGATCTAAATTAATATATTATTTCTGTATAAGAGAGGGAATTAAATGGTACTTAATTAATTAATATTTCGTCTTTTAAAATAACACATATCGTTCTGATACATCAGGTCAATAGAAAATAAATATCTTCAAAATCATTTTAAAAAAAATAATCTCAATTAAAAAAAAACATGTATAATTAATGTTGAGACGAGAAGGGTGACCATACTTGGATGTCGGCCAGTCAACATGGACGTGTAATAATTAAGGCTCTAATGTCATGTACATAGACAACAATGCTCTAATGTCATGCTTTTGCTAATCTGTAACACATGGCATGTGATGTTGACAGGGCATGGAAGGATCTTGTAGGGGCAATGAAAACTGAAAAGAGCTTGGCATGGCCATGGAGTCACCAACGTACTCTGGTTTGCAACAATAAGCATCATGTCCCATTTGAGAGTCTGAGGGTCAAGACATGTCTATAGTATCATCATGAAAGTGAAGAGAAGTATCCAGGCATGGATAGGCGTGGCAAGCCGCGACAGACAGAGTCCTTCGAGGAATTGGATGCTATAGCTTGGATCGGATAGCTAGTTTCTTATCGTATGATGGATGCTCATTGGTTTCAGTTCTTGGGTCTGATTATGGAGCTAAGCTACGACAAGTGTGAAGCTTGCCGACGTATGAAGATCTTAATTTGGATACTTGCTTTTTCTGGAAAAGATAGATCAACGGGCAAAAAAAAAAGTGGTGGTCTTACAGTTATGTATGATATCCTCAGATAAATTTTGTATCTTACAGTTATGTAAAAAATAACTATTAATTTTAATGTATCCAAGATACACTTAATTACTATCTTAAAATAAGTTAAATCAGAACTAAAAAACAGATAAAATAATGGGGCATGCATGACCTTTTGTAGTAAATTGATTTCATTCAATTTTGTTTGGAGTTCCTTTTTAATATTCTTTCTCTAATTTTAAATTTTCTTAATATAAACATTGTTTTTTCTGAAAAGAAATTAAGGAAAATTTGGGTATAATAGAGCTCAGAAGAGGCTTTGTGATGTTTTCTTAAATATTGTGGAAATTAAGTTCTTGTCAAATGCTCAAAATTCCAAATATTGAAGTGACAGAAATAAATAAATTAAATTAATGATGAGTATCTAGGTGTTTCAATACCAATCAACTCGGGGACCCGAAAGCTAGTAAAAAAAGAAGAAAAGAGAGAGGCACAAGGGACCCCAGAGAAGAAATTGATCAGTTGGTGAACTACACAAGTTGCATCATAGGCTAATTTGCATGCTAACATCCAGTTGGCAATCCTGGGCAACTTTGATTTCAATATTGTGTTCGAAGAGACAGGAAATTGAAAGAATGCCCCCCTCCAATCCAAATGGCAAGTGTTGAGCAAGATTGAGCTTGGCGGGCCATTTTTCCTTCGATTTGTGATCAAATAATTGCTCGACATTTGAGTTATCATTATCGTATATGTAAAGGTGTACCATCCCTTGACTTTTCTGGCACTTTCATGTCAACATGATGTGTTTAGGGTAAAAAAAGAAGAAGAAAAGAAGCTGTTGGAAGATCAGAGAAGATAAAAAGGATATGAAGAAGAACCAGGCATTTCTAGAGATGACTTATGTCTTTAAACTATGCATGATATGGCATTTCTATTTATCCGATCATACACAATAAGAAGACTCCTGCACGAACAAATGACAGAAGATTTAGAGATTGTAGTTATCTGCCTCTGAGCTCTGGTCGCCACTGGAAGTTCAATCTTGAGACCAACACATCATAGATTTGCTAGATCTAAAGCTATATACTATTTATCGATAAATATCGATAAAAATATTATATTGGTATATATCAAGAAGATTAAAGTAGAAAAAAAAATTAAAAAAAAAAACGAAAAGCACAATGATATGTCATTTATACAGACGATATAAAAAGAGCATTGGTACCAACAGATATATCGACGGAATAAGTCTGTTGGTATATTCCAGAGAGCATTGTAATTGTTCCATTCTCCCTGACATTATTCATTGTGTTAAATACAAAGGGTATCACCGATAGATTAAATCCGTCAGTATATTCTAGGGAGTTTTGAAACTCTTCACTTCTCAATTACACTGTTCATATTTTCAATTACATACGGGATCACTGGCGGATTAAGTCTGTCAGTATTTTTCCAAGAGCTTTGAAACTGTTCACTTGTCAATTGCATTGTTAATTAATGTTCTTTACAGATAAAATCACCAATGAACTGAAAAGTAGTTTGTGATATTTAGGAGGTTTTTGAAAATTTTTGATTAAATTGAAAACTTAAATTAAAAATTACAGGCGAAGCCACCGACAGACTGAAAATTCGCCAATGATATTTGGGGAGCTTCTGAAATTTTTTTATTAAATTGAAATTTGAAATTAAATATTGCAAGTGGAATCACTAATGGAATGATTAAAAATATTAATATTTAATTATTCATCAGTAAAACCGTAGATAAAAAAACTCAATTAAAAGATCAAAATCGTTAATTTCATAATAGACACACCTCTTCTTCTTCTTCTTCTTCTTTTTCTTCTTCTTTAAAAAACATCAGCGTCCCTCTCTTTCTTTCTCTTCTGTGCTCAATTCCTTCTCTTCTCTTCTCCTCCACGTGCAAGTGTGTCTTCTCTTCTCTTCTTCTTTTATCTTCTCAGTTTTTTTTGTTAATTAATATACTTTATGAATTTTTTTTTCTTCTAAACTTCACTCGCAACGAAATTAAGGTAAGATTTTTATTTTTTCTTTCATTTTTTTGTGTTTTTTTCATTATATTTTTTTTCTTAATTTTTTTGTTCTTAATAATTGTATGAATATTGTTGTTGTAGGAATTTTTTTCATATGAGAACAATTTTGTTGAATTTTAGTTGGATTATTTTTTTTCAATTAAATGTACAGGATTGATTTTTATTATTATTAGTTAATTTTGTTGTTCAATTTCAATTAAATGAATTTATTTGTTGCTAGATTATGGGTTCTGGAATAGGTTTTCTAGGCTAGGTGGAAATGTTTTTAGGTGATTTATCTATTTGTTGCAAATTTATTTGAGTTGATTTTCTTCTTCTTTTTTTCAAGCAACTCAGATCCTGAGTATTATTATTAAGTGTTGATTTATATTAATTTATTTTATTTTAATTGTTTTCTACTTCTGTTTAATAGATTTTTTAAAATATATATATTTTTAAATAACTAGTGACGGTCCTATCAACGAATTAAGTCCGTTGATATATTTCAGAGAGTTGGAAAAAAATTATTGTAAATTACACTGCCACTATTTAATCATAAACAAAATTGCATACGGTCTTTCTATCAGTTATGTGTCAAATTTCCTAAGGAAAATACCAACAGAATGAAACGGGTAAATTTTTTTTTGACATGTTTTTTCTGTCAATAAATATATTGATAATTTTATTACCGACAGACTATAAATCATCGATGAGAATCTTACCAACAAAATATTTTTGTCTGTGAGCTTATCCTTAAAAATAATATTGATGAACTGAGAGTATAGATACCGACAAAATATTTTATCAGTAAATCTAAAAATTCTTGTACCGATAGCATAGAGATATTTCATGGTTCCACAGTCACTCCACATGTCTGTTCATAAAGTAATAGCTCTCCCATTACCTAATCCGAACTTGATTCCTCCCTTCAAGACCTCTTGAACACCATTTGTACTTGTTATTACTTTATTGATTCCATGCCACACTAGGGAGCTAGGAAAGGTAGTTCAGAAATAATTTGAAAGATCATTTTCAAAAGTAATATGATGTATCTTTGTAACAATCTCCTTGCCATCTCCATTAGACGTCTGATCCCCTATTCTTCATAGCCATTTAAAAAGCAGAACTCTCTATTCTTGCCATCCAAAAGAGATCCCACTCCTAGCTAGCTAGGCCTCCTCCTTGTCCTTTATTACTAGAGACCAGGACACCTCGCATAGTTTCCTCTTTTCTGATGTACCATTTTTATCACCAGCAAGAGACATGGATTAACCCTCTACTTGACTGTTGCGTGTGCACGCTTGTGGAGGTCTTACGTCCCACTTGGATTAGATAATGTTTTGATAAAGTTACCATGGTTTTTTCAAATGAAGGGATTTGTCCCTTCCAGAGAAAAAAAAAAATCAATAATAAAAGACTGGATTTGCCTTCTTGAACTATTTATACGAGCCAGTAATGCAGGAGATTCACAATACGTGGGTGATGGGTCTGTAAAAACAGATGGAACACAAAAACAACATGGAATGTCTGCGTCTACAGCTAGCTGTGAGTAAATAGAGAAAATGCAAGCTCAATCATGAGAAATTATAGGACTATGTTAATTATGTTATGAAAACAACTTTTTTGCTGTCAAAATGTATACTCCATCAGCGGAATGACTTTAGCCTAACTGGTTGACGAATGGGAGCAAGCACCCTCTTTGGATGCTGACTGCTTTTTGTGTTTTCTGGATCTACTTTTTAGGTTAATCATTTGACTCACAATCATTAAACTGATCATCAACGTAAATAGCCTTTTGTTTTCTTAATGATGCAATTAATTAGCCTTTTATTGCCCGTGTGTACGTGCTAATGAGGTTATATAGCAATCATGAAGGTAGTCATAAAAAATAAATAAAAAAACAATCAAATCAAAATTTTAATTGATTGGATAACGATGTTTAGCCAACTTCTCATCGTCATAGAATTTACTTTTGAAAATGTTTTTTATTTAAAAATATATTAAAATAATATTTTTATATTTAAAAATAAAAAATTTAATATCAACATATTAAAACAATAAAAAAATACACAAACAATATTATCATAATATCAAACGTCTTTTATGTGTTTAATATTTTAAGCACCAATTTTAATTAATTTAAGGTTAATTATATTTAAAAATAATCTCTTTATTCCATCATTAATAATTGAGTGCACAATGAAAATAACATTAGGCTGCGGCACGATTTGCACCTTATTTGACTTTAATAGGATAAAGAAAAATAATATTTAAAATAAGGAAATAACCTAGGTGGGCGATATTCACATTTATTATCCTTATAATTATTTCTTTTCTGCTGAAGGCATGCTTGTGTTTTTTGGTCTCTTTATTGTGGCATACCTGCCCTACACGGGAAACTTTTTCATTAATTGTATAAATCTCCAGAATTATTGAAGTGTCAATTTTGATGGAGAATTATTACATTTTTTTTTAAAATTCAATGGTTCAACCCAGTTAAATTTATATTTCATTTCATACCAACAAGTTTTCAATTCGTACATGTCTATTTCTGGTGTGGGATTTCAGCAGGATCAATTGCTGATTATTATGCTCACCTTACGACGAAATATGAAATAAAAGATGCATATTCACCACCGAGTATGGTGGTGGATGGTGTCAATTTACCGATACTCCACAAAAACTGATGTTGTCCTTGGGGGCACAGTGAAGCACCCTGTGGATGTTTCATATGATGAGTTCTTCACAACTTCATCAGCTGACATAGCCTGTATAGGATGCATCTGAAAAGTTCTTGCCCGCAATACAGGACTGGCAAAAGACACCACAGATGGAGAACTATTACATTGAACTCGCAATGGGATTATAATTAAGGTGGATTAAAACTCTTTAACTGTATGTTTTTTTCTTCTTCTTATTTGACAGAAATAGTATTTTTTGAGTTAGCATAGGTGCAATTGAAATTAAATTTAATATTTTTTTGATGAATTTAAGGTTATATTTTCCATGTTGATCTGAAGTATATTGAAATAAGTTTAATATTAATTCTAATATTTAAACGTAGAAAAATAATAGATAAAACAAGCTTTCTTAGCCAATAAATCAGCGTCTTATAATCAAAATTAATGCATTCGTTTCATCGCCCAATGAATTTGACCATTTTCAAGTACAAAATAGTTGTGAAATGAACCCGAAATGCCTTTGAGAACAAATGCATGTCCGTTTGTGGACACCATCTATGCTAGATGGGAGCTAGAAATCAATGCTTTGGCTATTTTCAAAGAAATTTGTCTAGAATCTTTTCTTTTCCTCTTCATAATCTTTTTTTTTTTGGCTGCTTCCTTTTTCATGACTGTGATCAGGAAACACCTCTCATGTACTAAGATGTAGCTTGTAAGAGAGAACAAACAGCATCAAAGAAGTTGCATATGCACGGCATTTTAAGGAAATAGAAGGCCATAGCATAGTTTGGTGGCTTGTCCACAACCGTTGCAATAAAGAAGGGCATGGGTAACTTATATGAGTAGTTTAACGGGTTAGAAATTGAGTTTGCTCTTAAATAATCATGAATTTGAGTTATTTTAAAATTACTGAAAATTTATATAATGATTAATTTTAAAAATGTAAATTTAATTGTGATGTGTGTAAAATGCTCTGAAAACTATATTAATTAAAAAAAGAAAAAGTATGGGCAAGGGAAAGGGCAAGGGAGTCAGGGAAAGGAGGAGTTCACCTCAAAAAGCTCAAACTCGTAAGATGCCCAAACAGAGAAGATTCCAAGTACAGAAATTAAAGCCAACGATACCAACAACAAATGCATAGCTAGTCTGTGTCAATTACAGTAACAAACTTCTTCAATCTAGCGTTTTACCTCATCTCTTTCACCCTCCCTCTTTCCAAAAAAGAGGGAAGCAAGAGTAAAAATAACTGTAATAACAGAATGACTGGAGAATTACAACTACTGTTTTTATGCTCTACAAGGAAAAAAAAAATGCCTAGGTAGCTAGAGGGCTTAACCACCACAAGGAGGGGCTTTGGAATTTTGGCATGCAAGACTTTGAGGGGTCAAGATGGACAGGAACAAGGGATCTACAAAAAGATCTGGTCTTATTTGGTCGGTTCTGTATGTCCTCTGTGTTCTTCAGCCATTGATGTTGCTGCCCTTTATTCATGTTTTAAGATGCCACTTTCATTCTATTGGACTTGGAACCAGAGCTTTTAATAAGTGAAGAAACAAGCTTCGAACTTCCTTTGGAACTTATACTAGAATCAATGCAGCAGCTTTGCTTTGAATATTTCATGTCTTCCTGTTTCTTAATTTCCCCTTGTTAATTTTTGTTGCCTTTGACATCTCCTTGCAAGCTGGAAAGATAGACCCATAATATCAGTAAGATCAAAAGTCTTAGGATAAAACAATAAATACTACATGAGACAGGACATGAGGGCTTACCAGATGTTTGTAGGGCAGCGCTTGGTATATTTATTTTAATGGAAAGAACACAAGTTGTTGGTAAGCCCAGATGGATTAAGAAATTTTTGTCTTTGCTCATCCACATCCCACATTAGGTAACCACTATCCTGAAAATGATGTGCCGGTCATTGATAGTGAGATGGTGTTCCTTGCCTCATATGAGTATATTCTTAGTAAATATCTAATCTGTTCTCTCTCAAGTGTAGCTACTACACAGGAGAATGGTCTAAAACGGGCTTTAAAAAAATGTATACCTGATGAGTAGTGAAGTCACTAGGCCTCATTCCTTGAAGAAAAAGCGTAGCAGAATTATCAATAAGAGAATAGTTATTTTCTTCTGTAGCAAAGGTGGCGGTGGTGGCGGAGGCGGAGGCGGAGGCGGTGTCGGCAAAAGTTGTGGGCTGGATAGGACTGTTGTGTTGCAGAGATGGCAGTGGTGGAGACATGCTACTTAATCTCTACATTTTCATGTCAGTGACACAGATCCTCATCAGATTTGATCATAAACATTGTGGTTAAAGCTTGAACCAAATAATAACCGACCAAACTAAATTCTTTTTCTAGCCCTTAATTTATTACCTCTGGTCTAACCATGAATGCATCACGGTCCATTCCAAAATCATAGAGCAAGGGATTAACAGAGGCAAGCTTCATGGATAGGAACTGCGAAAATTGCAAAATCACCATTGATTTAGTATTCATGCATTACTATTACACGAACAAAAGAGGGTAATTATCCTTGAATTAAGCGTTATTACTTACCTCCACTTGAGTTTGCAGGGACTGAACATAATTAATAATCTCGTCCAGCATAAGGGCCTTCCCGGTAATCTAAAATTAGAACATGCCACATGAAGCTGTCAGATATATACGTGCTTTATTTGGAAAGACAAAATTAAGACAAGGAACTGCATTTTTACCTTGTCACAGCCAGGAACAAGAAGCTGTAGTATCTTCATTCTCTCACTGATTCTCTCTCTTCTTACCTAAAACCCATTAACAGAAAAGTATTACTTATAATGAGACATGAATTGGCAATACCATGCAGGATTTAGGAATTTGGGCATGAAGATGTGGTGGTGGTGGTGGAGGAGGAGGAGGAGGGGAGGAGGAGGATAAATACAGGTTAAGTGAATTTGAATTTTTTTTTTTTTGTGAGGGTGAAATGGGAAATTACAATCCTAAAAGAAATTAGTGTGTGTATTGAGCTTTGTAGTGGAGCATAGTATCAGTACCCTCTCAGCAAGGCTGTGGCTGTCTGTTGCTTGGCCCCTCCTTGCTCTTACATGAATGTAGCCTGCTGGAGGCTCTCCATGAACTTTCTTCTCAACTTTTGGCTTCTTCTCTTCGTGTTTCACGTCACCACTGCATTTATTTTGTCTCTTGCTTTTCACTTTTCTAGCATCCTGTAACAAAAACTATTAAGTTGGTAATGAATCATACGTGTGTACAGAATCTCAAGCACACACTTAGAACAGAATTTGTAGTGCTGTTGTAAATGAACTTTGTTGATTGTGGTCTACCTTTGATTGAGCAGAATTCAAGAACCCATTAGCACTTTTCCTCTTCCTGGCCATGGGAGTTACCTCTTGAGTAACGTGCTCACCAGTTTCAAGCTTATCAACCACGGTTGAGGAGTTTGTGCTCTGTTTTTTAGTCAAAGAAGTCTCATTGTCAGTAAGAGACACCTTATAGCTATGATAATCAGGATGGCTACTTTGATGAAATCTAACATCAAGACTAGGTGTTTCATGAAAAGTTTCAGGAGAGTAAATTTGGGAGAATCCGTTGGTATTGATCATGTTTCCAGCTTCCTCAAAAGAACCATACATGTTGTTGTTCATGTTCTTAGTGGGTGTGGCTATGCTTGGCAAGAAAGCTGAGTCAGGAAACAACGGTTGATGTTGATATGAAAAGGCTGCCATTTCAGAGAGAGAAAGAAGCTTTGGAATTGAAGATTAGCAAGTTTTCAAGGGAAGTGATTGAAGAGAGAAGCTAAAGAAGGTTGCGATGATGAAACCTAGAAGGCAGCAAGGAAAGAGTGATTCTCTGTGATCAAAAACTAGAGAGGTCCCCGAGCTTATATGAAGGTCAGGAATAAGAGAGAGAAAACCCCACAACTCAGCATAAATCCATGCAATGTTTCTGTTCATTTGACTAGTCTTATCCTATCAATCCCCCCCCCTCCTCTCTCTCTCACTCCCACCCCATTAAAGCAAAAAATAAAAATGAATAGGACTTTTCCAGTTTCCATCAATAATAAAAAAAAATTGAAAAATAAAAAAAAGGAATAGAATTTTCATTAAAGACAAAGTAAAATTAATAGTCTTGTCTTCTCTTACAATTGAACAATCACCCCGTTTGTTTTAGATTCTTGCCTCTTCTTTTTTTTTTCCTCTCTAAGATTGCCTTTCAGGAGGTGTCATAGATGATTCAGAAGTTTTCAGATAAATTAAGTACCTACGCTTCAGCTATGTAATGATGGTGATTAATCAGTAGCTTTGGCAGCCTTTTTATTTGGATTTTTAAAAAAAAAAATATCAACATAATAATTTAAAAATATTAACAGCATAATTTAAAAAAAAATAGTATTCAGTTTCTCACAATTCTGAATCCCAATAATTTACTCTGTCGTGATTTGAATCACGACACACCACGAAATTACTCCTATACGTTTTACTACTGTGAAAGAAAGTTTATTTGGACTCAATTTCTGTAATAGATTCCAAAAAAAAAAAAGAGATTCTTGGTATATTGTGAATATTATTTTTTTATTTTAGATTAAAATCTCAAATGATAAGGAAATAATAATAAATGCTAGCAAGCTTTTTATTTCTGAGTTCCTCTAGCTGATTAGTTCCTTGTACGCAAAACATAAATTATTTTTCAAGTCCTATATACATTATATTCCATATTGTCTTTGAACTGTGCAGTCCAGTTGCATGTCTCTCATTTATTCAATAAAAAATCACAATTTTACACTACAAAAGAATATGTAATTAACGCATAATTAATGTAGAATTACTTGATTGTGAAATAAAAGAAAAGGATTCTCAAATTAAGGTACTGTAAGCTAACTTTTATAACGCCCAAAGAAAAACCTTTGGAACTATATAGTAGGTGATCGAGTGTTAAGAGTTTGAAAGTAAAGGGTTTGTTTTTTTTATAATTTGAAGTTCGAGTCATGTGGTTGCTAATATGATGGTCACTTGAGACTTACATGGTTATTAACTTCAAGGCCCATAAGATTAGTCAAAATGTACGCAAACTAATCCAAACACTCACGATAATAAAATAAAATATTTTTAATTATAATTTCTATAAAATTAAAAAAAAATCACTTAATAAATAGAAATTTAAAGAATCTTAGTGACTATAAAAAGTCAAAATAATTGGAACAGATTTTGAGAATTTGAGATTGTCCGAGAGCATCGTCGAAAAATTGTCGAAGACTAGGGGCTCTCAGCCGACTTGCCTACAAGAATAAGTCTCCTCAAACAGAGAACTGAGGCAGATGGCGAATGCCTCGGCCCATAATTTCAAATGACTTTCCATCCTTTTTAAAACTTCAAGATTCATATTTCAAATGACTTTATTTCAAATTTAAACAATTATAGCAAAACAAATGTTAGCAAACTCTCTTAGCTATCTATCTAACTAATATCCTTAGATTTTTCGTAATTAAGTTCAAGTAACAAAGATTTCATATCAGTGGTTGGAATTCAGAAGTGAATATGGTTCTGCATAGCTATTTGTTTAGAAGTTGCTTAGGGTTCTTCGTGATTTTTAAAATATTTTTTATTTAAAATTAACATTTTACTACATATATTTAGATAATTTTAATATGCTAATGTAAAAATTAATTTTTAAAAAATATATTATTTTTTATATTAAAAAAATACTTTAAAAAATAATTATTACAATAAACACCATCTAAAATCAAATCATCACGTCTAAAATCAAATCATGATCATGGCATGTATTGAATTGAATTGAATGTAGTCGTTTCACCAATTGTCAAAATCCTCCTTTTGAAAAAACACTTAACCATAAAGTTTCCCAAAAGAGAGAATGGCAAAAGGACCATGTATCACGTTGTTGGGGCAATTTGTGTCCTCCTCCACGGGATCAAAATATAAATTGAAATCAATAAAATCTATTAATTAGGCATCAAATCTATAGAGCTAAAAAGAATTATGGAAATTATGCAAGAGAATATTGAAATCACGAGTCACCATAGTGGTGACACAAATGCCAAGACAATTGAGGTCACTAGTGCTCCTTATAGATGAGCAAAATAATTGAATAATTAAATTTGTTAAAAAAATCGACATAAAACTAATCAAAAACAAATTATTCTTAGAACTAGAAAGCACATAGACTAATCTGATTTTTTTAGATAGGAACTAGTATGAACCGATCAATTGATTTGATTTAAGAATTATTTTTTTAAAAAAAGCAATTTATTTGAATTTTTTTATGCAAATTATTAGAAAATAATATATATTATATCTTAAAACTTTACCTAATAACTTAAACTATTCGGTTGAGATGATTATTTAACATGCTATCAGAGTCTTAATAATCAAACAGTCGTGAGTTCAAATCACATCATCTCTCATTCTCTCCACTAATTAAAATACAATTAATAACACAAGATAATACAAGTCTATGCAAATTTCAAACTCAAAAAACTTTTATTTAAAAAGATATATTAGAAAATAATATACATCATTCCCTCATAACAACTTACACTACCAGAAAATCGATAAATACAAACGGAAATATCAAGGGAATATTTTCATTGGTAAATTGCCGACGGATTTTACAGACAAAAATATTCCCTCGGTATTTAGCGAGGGAATTACAGTGGGAAAAAAAATTAAAACAAAGCAAAAAAAACGATGACGTGCTATTTTTATCAACGAAATTACCGACGGAATAAATTTCATTGGCAAAATCCGTTGGTAAATTGTCAATATTGTTTATCATGTTAGTTATAAAGCGAATCACCAACGAAAAATTATGTCGGTATTTTCCAGAGAGCTCTAGAACTGTTTACTTTTACTGTTAATTGCTATTTTTTACAGACAAAATCACCGACGGATTGAAAAGTCGTCAGTAATATTTGGCGGTTTCTAAAAAAATTTATTAAATTAAAAATTTTAATAAATATTACAAATGAAATCACCAACGAAATGATTAAAACTATTAATATTTAATTATCCGTTGATAAAACCATCGGCAAAACACAATAAAAAGTCTAGAATTTCTAATTTCACAACAGATGATGCTCTTTTCTTTTTCTTCTTCTCCATATGTAAAAAACATCAATATCCATTTCTTTCTCTTCTCTTCTCTTCTCTCATCAACTCCTTATGTTCTCCTCCATGCTCATGTATATATTCTTCTCCTTTCTTCTTTTTTCTTCTCAGTTTTTTTTAATTAATATACTTTATGAATTTTTTTTCTCTTCTTAACTTCACTTGCAACCATATTGAGGTAATAATCTTTTTTTTTTCATGTTTTTTTTACTATATTTTTTATTTTATTTTATTTTTAATTGTTTTTGTTCTTAATAATGGTATGAATATTGTTGTAAGATTTTTTTTTCATATGATTTTCTTCTTCTTCTGTCCAAGCATTTTCAGTATTATAGAGTGTAGATTTATATTAATTTAATTATTTTGTAAAATAAATTTTTTAAAAATATTTTTAAATAATTACCAATGGAATTACATACAGTAATTTTCTAAGAAAAATACCAACAGGATGAAGCCGATAATTTATTTTTTTACGTGCCTTTTTCCGTCAATAAATCTATCCGTAATAATATTTTTTAATACCAATAAACTTCCCGACGGACAAAAAAAATTACCGATAAAAGAGTTACTGACAGAGTATTTTCATCAATGATTTTATTGGTAAATTAATTATAAATAAAATGATAATCTACATACTGACAGAAAATTTTGTCAGTAAATGTAAAGAATGCGTTAGTGTTAAGCAATCAAAAGAGAATGGAAGCTATATGATTACTAGCTTTCAAAATCAGAAATATATCATTGAACGTCAAAAGATTTCAAAATCATATCAAAAGATATTCCATCTTGTGTAATTTAATTATATCAAATATCAAAAGTCTAAAATAGTCGGCTGCAAATGCAGAGCGCCTGGTCATAATATATCATTGAACCTATGATCGCTGAAACTTAAATTTTGTTTTACTGAAAAGAATTACCTGTAGACAATATCGCTAGGCCAAATCTATTGATAAGATTATTATTTTTAGTTTAATTGATTCAAATTAATTAATGTCTACTCAATTGATATGGAAAATAGGTCCACGTGTTCCCAGATCATCAATTTTTCCTTTTTCTTTATAAGAGACGAGTTTTTCTTATGAAAGACAAGAAATTATTATGTGATGATATAGAACATAGCTTAAATGAATATATAAGCATTAAACCTAACAATAAAGCATTTATATAGCCATTTCTGTATAAGTAATTAATGGCTTTTTATGGATTATATATGAGCATGCATTAA
>Ga0325403_1000081_pt1 | contig 46986 bp, 46 predicted proteins | sample PopdelMetagenome_19_FD_205665 | JGI IMG/M metagenome (GOLD analysis project Ga0325403, IMG submission 205665) | Populus deltoides microbial communities from Bellville, Georgia, United States - Xylem-PdKOR-R4 | ecosystem: Host-associated > Plants > Phyllosphere > Stem > Wood/Secondary xylem... | reverse complement strand
GTCGGGCGGCGCCGCGACGAGGCCGAGCTGCACCTGCGGGCCGAGCTGCGCGACGCCGTCCCGATCATCACCTCCGGCGCGCTCCCGGCGCTGCTGCTCGGGGTCGCCGCGGTGGCGGGGCTGGACGGCGGGTGGGCGGCCGCCGCACAGCTGGTGGCGGTGCTCGTGCCGGTGGTCAGGCTCGCGGCGACCGGGTCGGTCACCAGCCGGCTCGTCCCCGGCGGGCCCTCGCGCGGCGCCTTCTGGAGCGCCCTCGGGCTCGCCCTGGCCGGGTCCCTCATCGCCGTCGTGAAGGTCCTGCTGACCCACTGAGCGGCAGGTGGGGCCGGCTCAGGCGGCGGTGACGAGCACCGCAGGCGCCGCGACGCGGCTGAGGGGCAGCACCCGCAGCGGGTCGCGGTCGCCCGCGGCGCCAGGAGAGGCGGCCGGGTCCCAGGCCGAGCTCGCGGGGTCCCGCACGGCCCGGAGGTGCACCTCGCCACTGGGAGCGGCCGTCAGGGCGCAGACCCAGCAGCGCTCCCCCAGCGAGCCGGCGACCAGCAGGTCGGAGTGCCGCGCCCGCACCCACGGCTGGTGGGCCGACAGGAGCTGCACCTCGATGAGGCGGTCGGGCGCACCGTCGGCGTCGAAGCCCAGGTAGCGCCGTCGCGACCAGCAGCGGGCGCCCCCGGCACCGGCGCGCCCCAGGCGGTGCGCGCCACGAGCACGGCCTCGCTGTCGAGGTCCTCCCACGCGGCGAGCCCCGGGTCGAGGAGGTGGTGGCCGTGCCGGGCCTCCCAGCGCCGGACGAGGGCGACGGGATCGGCGCCCTCCACCAGCGAGCTCGTCCGCACGTCCACCTCCCCGTGGTGGGGTCGAGGGCTGGGCCCCACCTGGTGGCCCGGTGGACGTCCACCTGCCGGCAACCTGCCCCGGCGGGTCGTGCGCGACGCGCCGGGGCCAGGGCCGACCCGTGCGGGGGCTCAGCGTCCCCGGTGCGCCCGCTCGACGTCCTCCATCGCTGCGCTGAACCCCTCCATGAAGCGGTGCACCGCCGCCAGCTCAGCGGTGCTGAAGCCCTCCATCAGCACCCCGGCGCGCTGGCCGAGCGGCCCGAAGAAGGCGCCCGCCACGCCCGTGGCGCTCTCGGTGATGCGCAGGTGCACCCGCCGGCGGTCGGTCGCGGGGCGTTCGCGCTGGACGTGGCCCGCCCGCTCGAGCCTGTCGACGACGCTCGTGGTGGCCGCGGAGCTCAGTCCCAGCGCCTCGGCGAGGCCCCCGGCGGTGAGGGGCTCGCCGTCGGTCTCGGCCTGCATGACGTGGACCATCGCCTCGACGTCGGTGGGGTGCATGGCCTGCTGCTCGGCGAAGGCGTGCGCCAGGTGCTGCGTGCGGTAGGTCAGCGTGCGCACGTCGTCGACCAGGACGCGCTCCAGCCGCGCCCGCTCGCCGCCGCCGACCCCCCGGGCTCCCTCTCGCACGCCCCCATCCTCCCCCGCGTCCGCGCCGCGCCGCCTTGCACTGCGCGGCGCCGCGAACCATCATCTCGCTCATCGAATGTTTCGGCGATCGAGAGGTCTTCATGAGACACACCTTCCACGCACCCGTCGGACGGCGCAGCGCCTGGGCGGCGGTGGTCGTGGGCCTGCTGGTGGTCGTCGGGCTCCTGGTGCTCGCGCCCTCCCCCGACCGCGGGAACGGCGTCAGCGCCGGCCTGCCCGAGAGTGCGGAGTCGGTCCGGGTGGCCGGGCTCGCCCAGCAGCTGCCGGGCGCCGACGCGACGTCCGCGCTCGTCGTCGTCCAGCGCGCTGGTGGGCTGCAGGCCGCCGACACCGCGGCGCTGCAGCAGCTCTCCGGACAGCTGGCCCAGGTCGCCGAGGGCGGCCCGGTGGCGCCCCCGGTGGTCTCCCAGGACGGGACGACGGCGCTGGTCGCCGTGCCGCTGAGCACCGCCGGAGGCACCGAGGCGCTGGCCGGCCTAGTCGAGGACGTCCGCGCCGAGGTGCGCTCGGTCACCGCCGACCTGCCCGACGGGCTCACCGCCGAGGTCACCGGCGGCGCGGCGTTCACCACGGACATCGCCGCCTCGTTCGACGGCGCGAACCTCACGCTCCTGCTCACCACGGTGCTCGTGGTGGCCGCGCTGCTGCTCGTGACCTACCGCAGCCCCGTGCTCTGGCTCGTGCCGCTGGCCGTGGTCGGCGCCTCGGCCGCCGCGGCGACGGCGCTGTTCGCGGTGGTCTCGCGCACCACCGGCCTGGTGCTCGACCCGTCCACCGGCGGCATCGCCGACGTCCTGGTCTTCGGCGCCGGCACCAACTACGCGCTGCTGCTCATCGCCCGCTACCGCGAGGAGCTGCGGCGCGAGCCCGACCGCCGCCTGGCCATGACCAGGGCCTGGCGCGGTGCCGCGCCCGCCATCGCCGCGAGCGCCGGCACGGTGGTGCTGTCGCTGCTGGCGCTGTCGTTCGCGGTGCTGGGCTCCAACCGCAGCGTCGGGCAGTTCGGCGCGCTGGGCATCGCGGTGGCGGCGCTGTTCGCGCTGTTCGTGCTGCCCGCGGCGCTGGTGCTGTGCGGGCGCGGGGTGTTCTGGCCGTTCGTGCCGCGGGTCGGTTCCGAGGAGACCTCGCTGAGCGGACCGTGGTCGCGCGTCGGGCGGGCCGTCGTCGCACGGCCGTGGCGGGTGGTGGCGGTGGCCCTCGCCCTGCTCGCGGTGATGGCTGCGGGGCTCTCCGGGGCGCGGCTCGGGCTGAGCCAGACCGAGCAGTTCCGGGTGCGGGCGGAGTCGGTGGACGGTCTGGAGACGCTGGCCAAGGCCTTCCCCGCGGGCGCCGCGGACCCGGCGCGGATCGTCGTGCGCAGCACCGACCCGGCGGTCGTGCAGGGCGTGGTCGAGGCGGCGTCGGCCACCGAGGGCGTGGCGTCGGCCGGCGCAGGGCGGCAGGCCGGCAGCACCACCGGCGGGGGCAGCGGGGGCAGCGGGATCACCGAGGTGACCGCCGTGCTCGAGGGCGACCCGGGCAGCCCGGAGGCCGTCGCCGCCGTCGAGCGGCTGCGCTCGGCGGTCGACGCGGTGCCCGGCGGGGCGCTGGTGGGCGGCAGCACCGCGAGCGACCTCGACGTCAGGACCGCGACCGAGCGCGACCTGCGCGTCGTCGCCCCGCTCGTGCTGCTGGTGGTCCTCGCGGTGCTCGTGGTGCTGCTGCGGGCCGTCGCGGGTCCGCTGGTGCTGGTGGCGACGGTGGTGGCGAGCTTCTTCGCCGCGCTGGGCGCCGGCAACTGGCTGGCGACGGAGGTGCTCGGGTTCCCGGGCCTGGACACCGGCGTGCCGCTGCTGGCGTTCCTGTTCCTGGTGGCCCTCGGCGTCGACTACAACATCTTCCTCGTCACGCGGGTGCGCGAGGAGGTGCCGGCGCGCGGCACCCGCGAGGCCGTGGTGGTGGGCGTCTCGGTGACGGGCGCCGTCATCACCAGCGCCGGGGTGCTGCTGGCGGCGGTGTTCACCGTGCTCGGCGTGCTGCCGCTCATCACCCTGACCGAGCTGGGGATCGTCGTGGGCCTGGGTGTGCTGCTCGACACCCTGCTCGTGCGGACCCTGCTGGTGCCGGCGCTGCTCACCCTGCTCGACCGGCGGGCCTGGTGGCCGGGTGCGCTGTCGCGCCGGGGCTCAGCGCCCCGCGGGCGGCTCGGCGACCACGGTGCCGACGACGGTTCCGGGGACGGTCCCGACGACGCTCCCGACGACGACGGGCGCCGCGGCGGCGAGCTCGCGGCGGCGCGCTGACGCCCTGCTCGCGCGGACCCGGGCGGCGACGACCAGGAGCGCCAGCACGCCGCACAGCTCGAGCAGGCCTCCGGTCACCAGGTCGAGGACCTGGTCGAGGGGCAGGGTCACGGCGGGTCTCCTCGGGGCGTGGGACGGGCGGGCGGGCGCCCTCGGTGATCATGGGCCGCGACCCCGCCCGTCCGCTACGGAGCGTCCCCGCGGATCACCCGGTGGGGCGGCCGTTCACCGTGGTGGAGCAGTCGGCGGGGTCCTCGGTCTCGAGCGGGGCCACCGGCAGCCGCACGTGGAAGGCCGTCTGCCCCGGCCGCGTCGTGACGTCGACGCTGCCACCGGTGGCGGCCACGACCGCCGCGACGATGGCCAGGCCGAGCCCGCTGCTGCCGGCCGCACGGGAGCGGGAGCCGTCGCCGCGGGCGAACCTGTCGAAGACGTGGGGCAGCAGCTCGGCGGGGATGCCGGGGCCGTCGTCGAGCACGGACAGCACCACGAGGCCCGGAGGCGTCGTCGCGAGCCCTGCGGTGACGGTCGTGCCCGGCGGGGTGTGCGTGCGCGCGTTGGTGAGCAGGTTGACCACCACCTGCTGCAGGCGCCCGGCGTCACCGACCACCTCGACGGGCTCCTCGGGCAGGTCGAGGCGCCAGACGTGGTCGCCGCCGAGGGCGGACGCGTCGCTGACGGCGTCGAGCAGGAGCCGCGTGAGGTCGACCACCTCGGTCTCCAGCGGGCGGCCCGCGTCCAGGCGCGCCAGGAGCAGAAGGTCCTCCACGAGACCCGTCATGCGCTCGGCCTCGGACTGCACCCGGCCGACGGCGTGCGCAGCGGCCGGCGGCAGGGCCGACGGGTCGCGGTCGACCAGCTCGGCGTAACCGCGGATCGAGGCCAGCGGGGTGCGCAGCTCGTGGCTGGCGTCGGCGACGAACCGGCGGACCCGCTGCTCGCTCTCGTGCCGTGCCGCGAGCGCGGAGCCGACGTGGCCGAGCAGGGTGTCGAGCGCGGCGCCGACCTGCCCGACCTCGGTGCGGGGGTCGGTGTCGCGGGGAGGCACCCGCACGGACAGGTCGACCTCGCCGCGGTCGAGCGGCATCGCGCTGACCCGGGAGGCGGCGGCCGCGACGCGGCGCAGCGGGCGCAGCGCCCGGCGCACCAGCACCGCTGCCGCGAGACCGGCGAGGAGCATGGCGGCCACCGCGACCGCGACCTCCACCTGCACCAGGCGGCGCTGCGTGGCCTCGAGGCCCGACAGCGGCACGCCGGTGACGAGCACGGCGTCGCTGCTGGGGACGGCGACCACGCGGTAGCTGCCCAGCGAGCCGACGTCGACGGTGCGCGGCGCGCCGTCACCGGTCGGGGTCGCCAGGGCCGCGAGGGCCGCGGCGTCGGGGGGGCTGAGCGCCTGCGCGCAGAACCCCACCAGGGACGCGGCGGCGGTGACCCGCCCGTCGGCGACGCGCGCGGCGAGCGTGCCGGGGGCCTGGCCGGGGGCGAGGAGGAAGCCGATGCCGTCCGCCGCGGCGTCCTCGTCGTCCGTGGACGCCGGGCACCGGTCGGCGGGCTGCGGTCGCTGCTCGCGGGACCCGTCACCCGGGGCGCGCTCGGCCGAGGCGAGGAGCTGGGCGTCGAGCTGGGCGAGCTGCAGCTGCCGCAGGGCGACGACGGTCGCCGTCCCCACCACCGCGCACACCACGGCGACCAGCGCCACGAGCGCGACGACGAGCCGGGTGCGCAGCGACCACGCGCGCACCGTCACCAGGCGGCCCCTCGGACCTCCCACCGGGCCGCTCACCGGGCGGGCTTGAGCACGTACCCGACGCCGCGGACCGTGTGGATCATCGGCTCGCGCCCGGCGTCGACCTTCTTGCGCAGGTAGGAGACGTACAGCTCCACCACGTTGGCCTGCCCGCCGAAGTCGTACTTCCACACCCGGTCGAGGATGTGCGCCTTGCTGAGCACCTTGCGGGGGTTGCGCATCAGCAGGCGCAGCAGCTCGAACTCGGTCTGGGTGAGCACCACCTCGTCGGCGCCGCGGAAGACCTCGTGGCTCTCCTCGTCCATGGTGAGGTCGCCGACGGCGAGGCGCGGGGCGGCCCGGGGGGCCAGCGCGCCGGAGCGGCGGACCATGCCGCGCAGCCGGGCGATGACCTCCTCCAGGCTGAACGGCTTGGTCACGTAGTCGTCGCCGCCGGCGCGGATGCCGGCGATGCGGTCCTCCACGGAGTCCCGGGCGGTGAGGAACAGGACCGGCACGTCGGGGACCTCCTCGCGCAGCCGCCCCAGCAGGGTCAGCCCGTCGACGTCGGGCAGCATGACGTCGAGGACGACGACGTCGGGGCGCAGCTCGTGCGCCGCCCGCACCGCGGCGGCGCCGTCACCCGCGGCGCGCACCTGCCACCCCTCGAAGCGCAGCGCCATCGCCAGCAGGTCGGCCAGCTGGGGCTCGTCGTCGACGACGAGCGCCCGCACCGGGCTGCCGTCGGTGCGCACCAGCGCCTCGCTCGTGGTCATGCGGCCGAGTCTGGTCCGCTGGACGCCCCGCTGTCTGGGCGTCTGCTGTGGTGCGGCTGTGCCCAGCGCCGCAGGGTCCACCCCGACGCCCACCCCGACGCCCACCCCGACGCCCGCGGGCGCGGCGCGGCGCTCGGTGGCGGAGCGCGCCGCGCACCGGTCGGGGCGCCGCGCCTGCGTACGATCGGGCCGCTCCGGAGGCGGTCGCCGGGTGGTCAGGTGCACCCCGCGCGCGGCGCGCCCCGCATCCTGCGAGAGGCACCCCACCCGTGTACGCGCTCCTCCTGGCGATCATCTACGCCGCCTTCGTCAGCCTCGGGCTGCCCGACTCCCTCGTCGGCGCCGGCTGGCCGGTGATGCAGCGCGACCTGGGCGTCCCGGTCGGCTACGCCGGTATCATCACCGCGATCATCTCCGCCGGGACCATCGTCTCCAGCCTGGCCTCGGAGCGGCTCACGCGCCGCCTGGGCGCGGGCGTCGTCACCGCCGTCAGCGTGGCCCTCACCGCCGCCGCCCTGGTCGGCTTCTCGCTGTCCGGCTCGTTCTGGCTGCTGTGCCTGTGGGCCGTCCCCTTCGGCCTGGGCGCCGGCGCCGTCGACGCCGCCCTCAACAACTACGTGGCCCTCCACTACGCCGCCCGGCACATGAGCTGGCTGCACGGCTGCTGGGGCCTGGGAGCCTCGGTCAGCCCGTTCGTCATGAGCTGGGCGATCGCCTCCGGGCGCGGCTGGCCCAGCGCGTACCTCACCATCGGGCTGGTGCAGGTGGCGCTCGCGGCGGCGCTCTTCGCCAGCATCCCCCTGTGGGGGAAGGTGAACCCCGCCCCGACCGCCGGCCGGCCCGGTGACGGCGTCGAGACCGCGCAGGAGGGCCCGGTGAGCACCGGTCACGTGCCGCTGGCCCGGGCGCTGCGCGTGCCCGGGGTGCCGCTCGTGCTGGTGGCGTTCTTCGCCTACTGCGCCGTGGAGAGCACCTCGATCCTGTGGGCCTCGACGTACCTCGTCGGCGTGCGCGACGTCGAGCCCGCCACGGCCGCGGCCTTCGCGTCGCTGTTCCTCATCGGCATCACCGCCGGGCGGTTCCTCACCGGCTTCGTGGCCGACCGCCTCGGCGACCGCGCCCTGATCCGCTGGGGCTTCGCCACCGTGCTCGTCGGCGTCGCGCTGCTCGCCGTCCCGCTCGAGTCCGACGCGCTGGCCCTGGCGGGTCTGGTGCTGGCGGGACTCGGCTCCGCGCCGGTGTACCCGGCGATCATCCACTCCACGCCAGCGAACTTCGGGCGGCAGAACTCCCAGGCCGTCATCGGCATCCAGATGGCGGCGGCCTACACCGGCGCGACGCTGGCACCGCCGCTGTTCGGTGCGGTCTCCACCGGGGTGGGTCTGTGGGTGCTCCCGCTCTTCCTCGCCGTCGTCGCCGCCCTCGGGCTGGTGGTGTCCGAGCGCCTCAACCGGCTGGTGGACCAGCGGGCCCTCGTCGGGGAGCGCACCGCCGCCTGAGCCTCAGGTCCTCGCGGGGCCGGCCGCCAGGACGGTGAACAGCTCAGCGGTGTCAGGGGTGAGCACCGCGAGCTGGAGGACCGCCCCGGTCGTCGTCGTCAGCGGCACCAGGCGCGACCCGGGCCTGACCGCGACCAGGGTCGACAGGCCGGCCCGGCGCTCACCGGCGAGGTCGAGGCCGGCCACGCCCACGGCGACGGTGCGCACCGGCAGGAACCGCAGCCCGAGCAGGTGGCGGCGCAGCGTGAGCAGTCCCGGGTCGACGGTGACCCGGCCGTGGCGCCACCTGCGGCTCAGCCCCGGCTGCTCACCGGACACCACCCGCAGTCCGCCGTCCAGGCTCCAGCGCTGGGCTCCCGCGTCTGCCGGGTACCGGCTCGGCCGGGCCGTCCCGCGCCGGAGGAGCACGACGGCCGCGCAGAGCGCTCCGAGGCCCACGAGGAGACCGAGCAGCAGCACCGCGGTGGGGGACTCGCTCACGCCGACCTCCTGGGACACCGGCGCGGGAGATCCACACCTCGCAGTCCGGATGCTGGCGTCTGCCGAGGCAGACGCGCAACGCCGCACCGCCACGTGCTCGCCAGCGGTCCGGAGCGGGTGGTCCGACCGGGGCGGCGGTGGGCGGACGGTCACCGACCGACCCGCGAGCGTCGCGGCCCCGCCGGCCGTGGACGCGTGAGCGCCTCCACGGCCGGCGGCCGTGCGGCTGCTGCCCTTCCGCGTCGCCCTGCTCAACGAGGTGGTCCACCACCCCCGTGCCGACCGCGCTGGTGGTGCGGGCCGGCGGGTCAGGACGGCGCGTGGTCGACGGCTCGGGCACGGCCGCCGGCCACGCGCACGGCTCCCTGCGCCTCCCCACCGGCCGGGAGCTCGACGGCGCGCGGGTCAGGGCGCACCTGGTCGAGCTGCCGGCCGAGCTGCCGGTCGAGCTGCCGGTCGAGCTGCCGGTCGAGCTGCCGGTCGAGCTGATGACCGAGCTGCCGGCCGAGGAGGCCGCGGCATGTGGCGAGCGTCGTGTGCCCGGGGCCACCACCGGGGTCTAGACTCCTCACCGGCTCGCTGCGGCTCCCCGGACCCGCGACCGGCCGATCCCTCCGTTCGCGTCCGGCTGCAGAGCCGGGGCGGTCGCTGCACAGCGATCCGGGCTGGAAACCCCGACGACGGCACCCTCGAACCTCGAAGGAGCCCGCTGTGCCTGCTGCAGCCAGCCCTGTGACCCCTCCCTCCGCCACGGGCCCCACCCCGACGTCGCGCCCGCGCGGCCCGCGCCACGCGACCTGGGTCCTCGTCATCACGTCAGTGACCCAGCTGCTCGTCGTGCTCGACGGCACGATCGTGGGCGTGGCCCTCCCCCACGCCCAGGCCGACCTCGGTCTGTCCGACTCCGCCCGCCAGTGGGTCGTCACCGCCTACGCCCTCGCCTTCGGCGCCCTGCTGCTGCTGGGCGGCCGCATCGCCGACTTCACCGGCCGCAAGCGGACCTTCCTGGTCGGGCTCGTCGGCTTCGGCGCCGCCTCGGTGTGGGGCGGCCTCGCCGGCACCGGCGTCGAGCTCGTGCTCGCCCGCGCCGGCCAGGGCGTGTTCGCCGCGCTGATGGCACCCGCGGCGCTCGCCATCCTGACCGTGACCTTCCCCAGCGGGCCGGAGCGCACGAAGGCCTTCGCCGTCTTCGGGGCCGTCTCCGGCGCTGGTGCGGCCGTCGGGCTGCTGGCCGGTGGCGTGCTGACCGACCTGCTGTCGTGGCGCTGGTGCCTGCTCGTCAACGTGCCCTTCGTCATCGCCGGGGTGGTGGCCGGGGCGCGCCTGCTCGACGAGAGCCGCGCCGACGGCGAGCGCCGCTACGACGTCCCGGGCGCTGCCGCGGTCACGGCGGGCTTCGGCCTGCTCGTGGTGGGCCTGACGCTCGTCGAGGACTCCACGCGCACCGCCCTGGCCGTCGCCCTCGTCGTGGCCGGTCTGGCCTGCCTCGCGCTGTTCGCGCTCGTGGAGCACCGCAGCGCCCACCCGCTGCTGCCGCTGCGCGTCGTGACCGACCGCGTGCGCGCCGGCGCCCTGGGCGTCCAGGCGCTGGTGGGCGCCGTGATGGTGGGCGCGATGCTCTACCTCGCCTTCCACCTGCAGGTGGTGCTGCAGATGGGCCCGCTGCTCGCGGGCCTGGGCACCCTGCCCATCACGGTCGCGATCATGGCCACCGTGCCGCGGTCCACGCGCATGCTCGACCGGATCGGGCCGCGCCTGCAGCTGGTGGTCGGGCCGCTGGTCGGCGCCGTCGGCATCGGGTACCTCACGCAGATCAGCGCCGGTGGCAGCTACTGGGTGCAGGTGCTGCCCGGGCTGCTCGCCTTCGGCGTCGGCATGGGCCTGACGCTGGTGCCGCTGCAGAACGTGGCGCTGCTGGGCGTCGACGCGCGCGACGCGGGGGCGGCCTCCGCGGCCGTGACCGCGGCCATGCAGCTCGGCGGCTCCGTGGGCCTGGCCGTGCTCACCTCCGTCTACGTGGGCGTCGCCGGCACCACGGGCGCACCCGCCGACCTGGTCGCGGGCTACTCGGCGGTGTTCTGGGGCGGCGCTGCGCTGCTGGTCGCCGCGGCCGTGGTGGCCGCCGTCGCCGTCCCGCGCGGCACGCGCGTCTCCGGGGGCGACGCCCCCGCGCTGCACGTCTGAGCGCCCTGGGACCGGCTGGGCGACGCTGGCCGTCCCCGGCGCGCCGGCTCAGCGGCCGAGCACGTGCCGGCGCAGGTCGGCGAGGGTCTGGTCCATGTGCGACTCCATCGCCGCCCGGGCGGTGGCGGGGTCTGCCGAGCGCACCGCCTCGAGCACAGCGGTGTGCTCGGCGATGGCGTTGACCTGGACCGGCTCGTGCCGGGAGGTCTCCTCGCGCCGGGCCCGCAGCACCGCGGACAGCGGGCCGAGCAGCACCGCCACGAACGGGTTGCCGGAGGCGCGGAAGACGACGTCGTGGAAGGCGATGTCGGCGGCCACGAACCCGGCGACGTCGGTGGCGTCGTGCGCGGTGCGCATCGCGGCGAGGTGGTGCTCGAGCTCGGCGAGGTCGGCGTCCGTGCGGTGCGCGGCGGCCAGCTCCGCGGCGCCGGACTCCACCATGCGCCGCAGCTGCAGCAGCTGCAGCGCCGCCTGCTCCCCGCCGCTGCGGTCGAGGGCGAGGGCGACGGCGTCGATCGCCGTCCACGTGCTCGTGGGCCGGACCACCGTGCCGCGCCCCCGCTGCACCTCCACGACGCCCTGGGTCTGCAGCACCTTCAGCGCCTCGCGCACGGTGAGGCGGCTGACGTCGTGCTCAGCGGCCAGCTCGGTCTCGGGGGGCAGCAGCCGCCCGGGCGGGGTGCGACCGTCGACCACGCGCTCCAGCAGCGCGCTGGCGACGACGTCGACCAGGGACTCGCGCGCCACGCCGACCTCCTGACCGTGATGACAGGACGAGCCGCCGCCGGGGACCCCGGCGGCGGCTCTCCACACTACTGACGCGCGGTGCTGCTCGAACGCCTGGTCAGGCGCCGGTCAGCACCCAGCCCGCCCAGGCGACGGCGAAGCCGACCAGCCCCAGCACGGTGGTGAGCACCGTCCAGGTGCGCAGCCCGTCAGCCACCGACAGGCCGAAGTACTTGGTCACGGTCCAGAAGCCGGCGTCGGTGACGTGGCTCAGGCCCAGGGAGCCGAACCCGACCGCCACCGTCAGGAGCGCCACCTGCAGCGGGGAGTACCCACCGGTCTGCACCGACTCGACCAGCAGACCGGCGGTGGTGACGATCGCGACGGTGGCCGAGCCCTGCGCCGCGCGCAGCGCGAGGGTGATGACGAAGGCCAGCACGATCAGCGGCAGGCCCAGGGTGTCGAGCACCCCGGACAGGGCAGCGCCGATGCCGCTGGCGCGCAGCACCTCGCCGAAGACGCCACCGGCGGCGACGACCAGGAGGATCGCCGCGATCGGGGGCAGCGCGCCCTCCATGACCTCGCCGGTGCGCTCCAGCGGCCAGCGGCGGCGCACCGGGATGAGGAAGTACGCCAGCACGACCGCCACGAGCAGCGCGAACACCGGGGAGCCGATGAAGGTCGCGACCCCGAAGAGGGGGTGCTCCTCACCGAGGGCGAGGGTGAGGCCGGTGCCCAGGAGGATCTGGACGATCGGCGCCGCGACCAGGAGCACGACGAGGCCAGCGCTCGGCGGGGCCTGCACCCGGCCGGGTGCGGTCGCCGTCGCCGTCCCGCCGCCGCCCACCGGTGCGTCTGCGGCCGCGCCGGAGCCGGGCGCGTCCGTGCCGAACTCCTCGACCTGGCGCGCGACGGCGGGGCTGAGCGAGAGCGGCTGGCGCGTCATCCAGCGCCCGAGCAGGTGGGCGACGAAGGCCAGCGGCACGCACGCCACCAGGCTGACGAGGAGGACGAGCCCGATGTCGGCGCCGAAGACACCGGCACCCGCGACGATGCCCGGGTGCGGCGGCACCGCCACGTGGACGGCGAGCGCGATGCCCGCCATGGGCAGCCCGAACCGGATCGGCTGGAAGCCCAGCACCTTGGCGAAGGCGTAGACCACCGGCACCAGCACGATGACGGCGACCTCGAAGAACACCGGGATCGCCACGAGGAACGCGACGGCGGTCAGCGCGACGGCGGTGCGCTGGGGGCCCAGGGCGCTGGTGAGCCTGTCGGCGAGGCTCTGCACCCCGCCGGAGGTCTCGATCAGCCGCCCGAGCACCGCTCCGAGCGCGATGAGCAGCGCCACCTTGCCCATGGTCGAGCCGACGCCGGTGGCCACGACGGTGAACACGTCGGCCAGCGGCAGGCGCGCCGACACCGCCACCGCCACGCTCACCACGAGCAGCGCGAGGAACGCCGGGACCTTGAACCTGATGATCAGCACGAGCAGGACGGCGATGCTGGCCGCGGCGATGCCGAGCAGCAGCGGCGTCGAGAGCGCCACCTCGGGGGTGACGGGGTCAGCGGCGAGGACGGTCGCGAGGGTCATCTCGGCCTCAGCCCCGTCGCTGCGGGGAGACGACGCGGATGACGGCGGAGTCGTCGGCCTCGGCCAGGCCGTGCGCCTCGCCGAGCAGGAACAGCTGCTCGGCCGCGGCCGCGACGGGCGTCGAGAGGTGGGCGCGGCGCGCGGCGTCGCCGACGATGCCGAGGTCCTTCACGAAGATGTCCAGGCGGCTGAGCACCTCGGCACCGGCCTCGTCGTGGGCCTGCAGCATGCGCGGGCCGCGGTTGCCGAGCATGAAGGAGCCCGCCGCCCCCGCGCTCAGCGCCTCGAGGGTGCGCTCGCGGTCGAGCCCGAGGGCGTCGGCGAGGGCCAGCGCCTCGGCGGCCGCGGCGATGTGCACGCCGCAGAGGAGCTGGTTGACGGTCTTGAGGGCCTGGCCGTCGCCGGGGGCGTCGCCCACCACGGTGAGGGTGGAGGCGAGCAGGTCGAGCACGGGGGCGGCGGTCTCGCGGGCCCGCGGGGTGGCGCCGACGACGACGAGCAGGTCTCCCGCGCCGGCGCGGGCCGGGCCGCCCGACAGGGGGGCGTCGACGAGGTCGACGTCGAGGTCCGCCAGGCGCGCGGCCAGCTCCGCGATGCCGTCGGTGCCGACGGTGCTGGTCAGCACGACCGCGGAGCCCGCCTCGAGGTGCCCGGCGATGCCGGGGACGGCGTCGCCGCCGTCGGTGCCCTGGCCGCCGGAGCCGAACAGGAGCGCGTCGAGCTGGGCGGCGTTGCGGACCGCGACGAGCACGACCTGCGCCCCGGCCACGGCCTCGGCGGCGCTGGTGGTGGTCTGGACGCCGGCCTGCGCGGCGAGCTCCAGGCGGGCGGGGGCGATGTCGAAGCCGCGCACGGGCAGGCCGGTGGCGAGGCGGGTGGCCATCGGCAGGCCCATGGCGCCGAGGCCGATGACGGCCGTGGTGGGGGTGCTGGTGCTCATCGTCGAGTCCTCCGTGGGTGGTGGTGGTGGGGGGTGGTCAGGGCGTGGCGGACAGGGTGCGCACCACGGCGAGCAGGGAGCCGTCGTCACCGACGTTGCCGGCGAAGACGACGTACGGGACGCCCGCGGCGGGCCCCTCCACCGGCTCCCAGAGCGAGACGAGCCCCGGCAGCAGCGGTCCGCGGACCACCGCGCGACGGATGCCGAGGCCGTAGCGGGCGACGTCGCTGGAGGTGATGCCGCCCTTGGCCACGACGAAGCGCGGGGTGGTGCGGGAGACGACGCCCTGCACCACCTCGACGACGGCGCGCGAGACGGCCACCGCGATGTCGAGGCTGGCGGCGGCGTCTCCCCCGGTGGTGAGCACGCGGGAGGTGCTGACCACGACGTCGCCGTCGGCCAGCGCAGCGACCAGCCGGTCGACGACGGCGGCCAGGTGGGCGTCGCGGCGGTCCGCGTCGAGCACGGCGGCCACGTCGAGCTCGACCTGGTCGGCCAGGCGGTGCCCGCCGCGCAGCTGCTCGAGCTGGCGGGTGGTCAGCCCGACGTGGGAGCCGACGACGACGAGACCGCCGCGCGCGTCACCCGTGGGCACCTCGTCGCGGGTGAGGGGGGCGCGCTCCTCCATGCCGACGCGGGCGCGCACGAACGGGGGCCCGACCCGGTGCAGGAAGCGCTGCCCCTCCCCCGTGAGCAGCTCCTCGGCCAGGGCCAGGACGCGCAGGTCGCGCTCGTCGGCCGCGTCGACCACGACGACGCGGCCGTCGCGCGCGCCGCGCAGCACGGCCGCGGCCGCCTCAGGACCGCGGCGCAGGTCGGCCAGGGTGAGGGCGAGCACGTCGGAGGCGGCGGTGGCGGTGGCCCCGGCGCCGCCCGGCTGCGCCGACTTCTCCGCGACCCAGTCGCGCAGGTCGGAGGAGGTGAAGCCGAAGGTGGCGTCGCGGGCGAACTCCGTCTCGCCCACGGGGGTGCAGGTCCCCTCCGCGCCGTCGGTGCCACCGGTGCACCAGTAGTGGACGGCGCCGACGGTGATCCGGCCCGCGTCGGGGAACGCGGGCACGACGAGCACCGCGTCGGGCACGGGCTCGCCGAGCTCGCGCAGGGTGGCCGTGATGGTGTCGGTCTCGAGGGGGAAGTGGCCGCGCAGGGTGCTGTCGCCGCGGGAGACGAAGCCGACGTCGACCCCGAGGCGGCGGGCGGCGGCGACCCCTGCGGTGACGACCTCGCGGTTGGTGCGGGCGGCGTCGTCAGGACCGAGGGCCCGGGTGTTGGTGAGCACGTACACGCAGGGCGCGCCCTGCTGCAGGCCCCAGGCGAGGTCGTCCTCGGCCCAGCTGGTCAGCACGGGCACGCCGTGCACCGACTGGGTGCCGGTGGGGTCGTCGTCGAGGACGACGAGCACGCGGCCCGAGGCTGCGACGCGCTCGGCGACGGAGGCGGCCGTGACCGGGGGCGGTCCGGGGAGCCCGGCGAGGAGCTGGGTGCGCGGGTCGGTGGCAGGCATGCCAGATCAACTCCTTTGTCATCTGATGTCTGATGTCTACCAGGCATGATCGTCGTCAGCAAGTCACCCCGATGTGACACATCTGACATCTGACCGTGCTCCGCCGAGTGATTAGGGTTGGCTAACCTGACCCCATGATCACATCCCTGCGCCTCTCCCTGGCCCTGCGCACCGCCGTCGGTGCGCTGACCCTCGGTGCGCTGGTGGCCTGCGGCGCGCAGACGCCCGCTCCCGCCACCGCGCAGGACGGCGGCACCACCGTCGAGACGGTCCTCGGCCCGGTGACCGTCCCGGACGAGGTGGAGTCGGTCGTGGTGGTCGAGGGTCGCCGCGACCTCGACATCGCCCTGGCCCTCGGCCTGCCGCTGGTCGGCTACCCGACCGTCGCGGACAGCGCCGACCCCGCACTGCCCTCCCCGCTGGCCGAGCCGCTCGCCGCCGCCACCGAGCAGGGAGCCCGGCCGCTGTTCACGCGCACGGAGATCAACGTCGAGGCGATCGCCGCCGCGGCGCCCTCGCTCATCATCAGCCGCGCCGACGACGTCGAGCCCGTCCTCGCCGAGCTCCAGGCCATCGCCCCGGTGCTGGCCATCGGCGAGCAGACCACCGCCACCTGGCAGGAGGACCTCCTCCTGGTGGGCCGCGCCACCGGTCGCGAGGAGCGCGCCCAGCAGCTGGTCGACGAGCACGAGCAGCGGGTGCGGGACTTCCGCGCCACCCACGCCGACGCCCTGGCCACGACGGCGGTGGCCCCGGTGAGCATCGGCACCGACGGTTCGGCCGTGCGTCCCGAGCGGCTCCTGTCGACGGTGCTGCGCGAGGTCGGCGCCACCCCCTCGCGGGCCTTCGCAGCGGCCATCGCGGCGAGCCCCGAGGGCGTCGAGCACGGGCCGGAGCAGCTGCTGGTGGAGTACGCCGACGCCGACGCCCTGGTCGCCCTGGTCAACACCGCGCAGGAGTGGGAGGCGCTGCAGGCCGACCCGCTGTGGCAGCAGCTGCCGGCGGTGCAGCAGGGCAGGGTCGTCCGCGCGGACAACGCCACCCACGAGGGCGGCCCCCTCACGGCCGCGCACGTCCTGGACCTGCTCGACCAGCTCTACGCCACCGCCTGATGCCCGTCCGGTGCCGCCGCCGGTCCTGCCCCGGGGTCGTCGCCGCCGCGCTCTGCGCCGCGCTCGCCGCCTGCGCGGTGGCCAGCCTGCTCGTGGGCACCCGGGACCTGGGCGCCGCCGCGGTGCTGGAGGTGCTCCGGGGCACCTCCACCGACCCCGAGGCGGTGGCGGTCGTCGCGGGGCAGCGGGTGCCGCGCACGGTGGTGGGCGCCGTCGCCGGTGCCGCGCTCGCCGTCGGCGGGGCCCTCGCCCAGGCCCACACCCGCAACCCCCTCGCCGACCCGGGGCTCCTCGGCGTCACCGCCGGAGCCGCCCTCGGGGTCGTGGGGGCGGTCTCCTGGCTCGGGATCGGCTCCGCCGGCGTCACGGTGTGGGCCGCGTTCGCCGGTGCCGCGGTCGCCACCCTGTCCGTCGGGGTGGTGGCGACGCTCGCGTCCTCCCGCCGCGACAGCGGTCCGGCCGCGCTGGTGCTGGCCGGTGCCGCCGTCTCGGCCCTGCTCGGCGCGGTCACCGGGGTGCTGCTGCTGCTCGACCCCGTCGCGCTCGACCTGTACCGGTTCTGGACCGTCGGGTCCCTCGGGGGAGCTCGCGGCGCGGAGGCGCTGGGCGTCGTCTGGCCGTTCCTCCTCGCAGGCCTCCTGCTCGCGCTCGCGCAGAGCCGGGCGCTCGACGTGCTCGCCCTGGGCGACGACGCCGCCCGCGGCCTGGGGAGCGGCGTGGCGGGCGTCCGGGTGGCCGGCGTGGTCGCGGTGGTGCTGCTCGTCGGCGCCGCCGTCTCCTGCGTGGGCTCGCTGGGCTTCGTGGGTCTGGTCGCGCCCCACCTGGTGCGCCGGGCCAGCCGCGGGGACCACCGGGTGCTCCTGCCCCTGGCGGCGCTGACGGGCGCCGTCCTCGTCCTGGCCGCCGACGTCGTCGGACGCGTCGTCGTGCAGCCCGCCGAGCTGCCGGTGGGCGTGGCGCTCGGCGTCCTGGGCGGTCCGGCCTTCCTCGTGGTGGTCGCGCGCACGGCCCGCCGCCGCCGCGGGCGCTCCCGGACCGGACCGGGTCCCGTGACGACGACGGTGACGGCTGCGGGCGCGCGGTGAGCGCCGCTGCGCTGCGCCTGGGCCCCGTCTCGGTGCGGGTGAGGCCCCGCCACCTGGTGGTCGTCGGCGCGGTGGTCCTCGCCACCGCCGCCGTGGCCGTCGCCTCCCTGGTGGTGGGTGAGGTGCCGCTCCCGCCGCAGCGGGTCCTCGCGACCCTCACCGGCGGGGGGACGGCGGCCGAGGCCCTGGTCGTGCTCGACCTGCGCCTGCCGCGGGTGCTCCTGGCCCTGGCGGTCGGCGCCGTGCTGGGCATGACCGGTGCGACCACCCAGCTGACCGCCGGCAACGCCCTGGCCAGCCCCGACCTGCTCGGCGTCACCGCGGGGGCCAGCGCCGGGGCGGTGACCGTGATCGTGGCCGCTGACCGTCCCGGGGCCGACGCACCGCTGCTGGCGCTCGGGGTGGTCGGCGCCGCTGTGCTCGGGGGCCTGGTGGCGGCGTCGCTGGTGGCGCTGCTGCTCTGGTGGGTGGCCCTCGACGGGCTGCAGCCCCTGCTCGTGGGCATCGGCGTCTCCGCCCTCTTCTCGGGCGTCGTGTCGGGCCTGCTGGTCAGCGCCAGCATCGACGACGCCGCTCGCGCCACCGTCTGGCTCACCGGCTCCCTCAACGCCCGCGGTGCGCAGGAGCTGGGCGTCGCGGCGCTCGCCCTGCCGCTGCTCGGGGTGCTCTGGGCGATGAGCCGGCACCTGTCGACCTTCGCGCTGGGCACCGACGTCGCCCGCGGCCTCGGCACCAGCGCGGCCCGGACGGCGACCACCGCCCTCGTGGTCAGCGTCGTCGCCGTCTCCCTGGCCACCGCGGTCGCGGGGCCCGTGGCCTTCGTCGCGCTCGTGGCCCCCCACCTGGCGCGGGCGCTGACGGCCTCGCCGTGGCCGCCCCTCGGCGCGTCCGCCGCCGTGGGCGCACTGCTCCTGACCAGCGCCGACCTCGTGGCGCGCACGGTGCTGGCGCCGGTCCTGCTGCCCGTGGGGGCGGTGACGGCGCTGGTCGGGGCGCCGTTCCTGGTGTGGCTGCTGGTCCGGCAGAGGACCTCGTGACCGCGGCGCGCGAGTGCCACGGGGACGGCGGTGCCGTCGGGGTCGGCGACGTGCACCTGTCCACCACGCCGTCGCGCGGGTCACGCGACGGGGCGCGCCTCGAGGGCGTCGACCAGGTCCGCGGCGACGACCGTGCTGCTGCTCTCGGCGTCCACAACGCGGTGGGCTGCGGCCGCCATGACGGCGTCACGCCGCTCGTGCAGGCCGCGCACGAGCACCGCGACCTCCACCGGGTCTCGGGACAGCCACGGGCGCGGGACGTCGGCCAGCACCCGTGCGGCCAGGACCTCGGGGCGCGCGCGCAGGTAGACGAGGGTCCCCGCCGCGCGCAGCGCGGTGAGGTCCGCGGGACGGTCGGCGCAGCTGGCGGGGACCCCGACGACGGCCGGGACCCGCGCTGCCGCCTGGGCCTCGGCGTAGCGGCGCTCCCAGTCGTGCAGCACGCCGCCGCCGAGGCCGGCCAGCTCGACGGTGGAGGTGCCGGCCATCTCGGCGATGGTGGCGTCGTTGTCGACGAAGGGGACGTCCAGCGCGACGGCGGCCAGACGGCCGGCGGTGGTCTTGCCGCACCCCATCAGGCCGATGACGAACAGGGGCAGACCCTCCCGCCCGGCCGGAGGACCGCCGGCGCCGCCGGCGCCGGTCGAGCGGACGGCGCCCTCAGCCACGGGCGCCACCGGAGAGGTCCTCCAGCACCTGGAGCACGCCGCTGTGGTCGTCACCGCCGCGACCGGTCCACCGCATGGCGCCGAAGAGCTGGTCGACGGCGGCGGTCACGGGCGTCGCGACCCCGACCTCACGGGCGGAGGCGAGGGCGAACCCGAGGTCGTGGTGCTGGTTCACCGAGAGCCCGCCGGGGGTGAAGTCGCGGCTCAGCAGCTTCTCGCGCTTGACCTCGAGGGCCCGGCTCCCGGCCAGGCCGCTGCCGAGCACGTCGAGCAGCGCCTCGACGTCGAGACCGGAGCGCTCCGCGAGCACCACGGCCTCCCCGAGCACCGCGAGCGTGGTGGCGACCACCGCCTGGTTGCAGGCCTTGGCCACCTGGCCCGACCCGACCGGGCCGAGGTGGCGCACCACGGTGCCCAGCACGCCGAACAACGGCATCAGCCGCGCCACGGCGTCGTCGTCGCCGCCCACCATGACCGAGAGCCGCCCTGTGGCGGCCCCCACGTCACCGCCGCTGACGGGGGCGTCGACGACGACGGCGCCGCGCTCGGCGGCGCGCGCCGCCCACGCGCGCAGGTCGGTCGGCGAGGTGGTGCCCATGACCACGACCACCAGGCCGGGGCGCAGCAGGGGCTCGACGACCTGCACCACGGGCGCGAGGCCCGGGAGCACGGTGATGACGGTGGCGACGCCGGAGGCCGGGGTGCACGCCTCCTCGGCGGAGGGGTGCAGGGACCAGCCCTCCACGTCGAGCGGCTCGGTGGCCGACCGGTTCCAGGCGCGCACGCGCACCCCCGCCTGGGCGAGGCGCCGAGACATCGGCCGGCCCATGAGGCCGAGGCCGAGGACGGCGACGGTCCTGCCGCGCAGGTCGTCCTCGGCGGCGTCGCCCCCGGCCGTCACCGGGGGGCCCGGACGACGACCGACCGGTCCGCGAGGAAGTCGGGCGTGCGGCCCTCGCGGACGGCGAGCAGCGCCCGCACGCAGCTGTCCCCGTTGCTGCGGGCCATCTCGTCGGTCCAGGCGATGGCGTGGGGCGTCAGCACCACGCGGGGCAGCGAGGTCAGCGGGTGGTCGGCGGGCAGCGGCTCGACCTCGAAGACGTCGAGGCCGGCCCCGCCCAGGTGCCCCGAGCGCAGCGCCTCGACGAGGGCGTCCGTCTCCACGATCGGCCCGCGGGCGACGTTGACCACCACGGCGCCGCGCGGCAGCAGCGCGAGCCGGTCCGCGTCGAGCAGGTGGTGGGTCTCGGGGGTGAGCGCCGCGGTGACGACGACCACGTCGGCGCGCCGCAGCCCGTCCTCGAGGTCGACGAGGGACACGTCGAGGTCGCCCAGGGTGTGCGGGGGGCGGTGCGGGTCGAAGGCGAGGTTCGTGGTGCCGAAGGGGGCCAGGAGGCCGAAGAGCTCCCCCGCCACGTTGCCCAGGCCGATGGTCATGACGGTCAGCCCGGTCAGCCCGCGCCCCATGAGGGAGAGCCGGCCCGACCAGTCTCCGTGGCGGACCACCGCGTCCTTGGCCGCCACGTTCTGCAGCACCGACAGGGTCAGCGTCAGGGCGGCGGTGGCCACCGCGCGGCGGGCGCCGTCGGGGGTGATGGTCACCGCGACGCCGGCGCGGGTGCACGCCTCGACGTCGACGGCGTCGACGCCGACGCCGAAGCGCGCCAGGTGCCGCGGCGGGTTGGCGCCCGACACCGTCTCGGCGGTGATGCCGGGGGCGGCGAAGAGCACGGCGTCGTAGCCGTCGACGTGGGCGGCGGTCAGCACGCCGTCGTCGGGATCGAGGAAGGTCAGCTCGGCCCCGGCGGCCACGAGCGCGTCGAGGCCGATGTCGCCCCAGGACGTGGGCAGGTCGGAGCCGGCCGGGGGACGCAGGTCCGCGGACAGGCCCACCCGGAAGGGGGCCTTCGAGGTGGAGGGGGTCGGGGAGGGGGTCGTCGTCGTCATCACAGCACCGCCAGGGGGTTGACCGGGGAGCCCGTGCCGCCGCGCACGACGAGCGGGGCCACGAGCAGGGCGAAGGTGCGTCGGCCGGCCTCGGCGCAGGCGTCGGCGAGGGCCTCGAGGTCGAGGTTGTCGAGCAGGGGGGTGCCGGTGGCGGTGAGCGACAGCGCGTGCACCGGGGAGTGCAGCTCGGCGACCGGCGAGGGCCGCACGTCGGTGTCGCCGTCGGAGCCGAGCAGCACCGCACCGGCGTCCAGGAGCGGGCGCACGGCGTCGACGTGCAGTCCGGCGCTGGCCGCACCGGAGTCCCAGGCACCGAGCCGCCGGCGCCGGCGGGCGTGGCCGGTGTGGATGAGCACGGCGTCACCGGGCTGCACGTCGACGCCGTGGGCCTCGGCGGCGGCCGCGACGTCGGAGGGGTGCAGCGCGGTGCCCGGCTCGAGCCAGTCGACCCCGAGGGCGGCGGGCACGTCGACGAGGACGCCGCGCAGCAGGATCCCGCCGGCGAGGGCGTCGACCGAGGCCCACGAGGAGCCGCTCGCACCCATCGCGACGCGGGCCTCGACACCGCCGTAGAGGCGGCCCCGGTAGCCGATGTGGCAGGCCGCGTCGAGGTGGGTGGTGGCCTTGCCGTGGTAGTCGATGCCGAGGAAGTCCTTGTGGCAGCTCGGCTCGGGCTCCTCGACGTCGCCCAGGTCGGTCATGTGGTGCAGCGCCGGCTTGGCGTTGTCAGGACCGGCGTGGGTGTCCAGGGGCCAGGCGAGGCTGATGGAGCGCCCGGTCCGCGCGGCGGCGAGCGCCCGCAGGCGGGCCGCGTCGTCGACGCGGGCGAGGGCGCCCCGGGGGTCGTCGGTGCCGGAGTGCGCGGCGGCGAGGGAGTCGAAGAGCGCGTCGTAGTCGGCCAGCGAGACCGGCGTGCGCGTGTGCGCAGTGCTCTGGAGCCACTGCTGCAGCTGCTCCTGCGGGGTCAGCGGCTGGGAGGGGGTGGGGTCGTCGTCGCTCACGCGTGCGTCCTCGTCGTCGGGGCTGGCAGTGGGAGCACTCTACCAACATGCTGGTTACTGTCCAGCCCCTTGGACGGCTGACACGCGGGCGGGTCGTCCAATATGCTGGACGGGTTGCAGCGGAAACCTCCGCTGAGCCCAGCCACGCGGAGGCCACCCATGCCAGAACAGCTCAGCAGCCAGGGGTCACCGGTACCCGCCGTCGCGCGGACGGCCGCCCTGCTCGACGTGCTCGCCGCCGCCGGGGGCGCGCCGCTCTCGGTCAGCGAGCTGTCGCGGCAGCTGGGGCTGCCCAAGTCGTCCACCGCCAACCTGTGCCTCGCCCTCGAGGCCGAGCGGTTCGTGGTGCGCGGCGACACCGGGTACACCCTGGGCCGGCGCCTGGTGGAGCTCGGCGGCGCCTACCTCGGCACGGTCGACCAGGTGCGCGAGTTCTACGCCGCCTGCCGCCGGGCGCCCCTCATCTCCCGCCTGACGGCGCGGGTGGCGGTGCTCGAGGGCCTCGACGTGCTCTACCTGGCCCGCTACGACGGCGCCCAGCCGATCCGCCTGACGGCCAACATCGGCGACAGGTTCCCGGCGCACTGCACCGCCACCGGCAAGGTCCTCATGGCGGCGATGCCCCCCGCCGCCCTCGACGAGCGCCTGCGCGGGCGCACCCTGGCGGCGCTCACCGAGCGCTCCATCACCGACCACGCCCAGCTGCGCGCCGAGCTCGACCGGGTGCGCGAGCAGGGCTTCGGCCTGGACGACGAGGAGACCACCCCGGGAGTGGTCTGCGTGGCCATCGCCGTCCCCGGCGCCCGCACCGACAGCGACACCTTCGCCATCAGCGCCACCACCGTCACCACCGGCGCCGGCGGGGCCGACGGCGTCGACCTCGAGGCGGTGCGGACCGACCTGGAGCACATCGCCGAGTCGCTCGGCAACCCCTTGGTCGTCGCCGGCTGAGGTGCCGCCCTCGGCGGTGACCGACCAAGGTCACTTGCCAATCCTCTGAACACCGTCCATCATGGTGGACGTCGGGTGATGGAGCCCGGCCGCCGCACACCGGCGAGACGTGCTGGAGGACTCCATGGCTGGACCGGAGGAGAGCGGGCTGTCCACGGGCAGCGCGGCTCTGACCCTCGGTGCCCCGCCCCTGGTGGCGGTGAGGGGCGCGAGCAAGCGCTTCGGTGCCACCCAGGCCCTGGGCGGCGTCGACCTCGACGTGCACGCCGGCTCCGTGGTGGCCCTCCTGGGCCAGAACGGCGCGGGCAAGTCGACCCTGATCAAGGCGCTGGCGGGCGTCTACACCCTCGACGAGGGCACCGCCGAGATCGTCGGCGAGCCGGTCGGCACCCCCGCCGCCGCCGCCCGCATCTCGTTCATCCACCAGGACCTCGGCCTGGTCGACGGCCTGACCGTGGCGGAGAACGTCGCCCTGGGCACGGGGTACCCGCGCCGCGGCCGTGGTGGTCGAGGAGGGCGCTGGGCCCCGATCGACTGGCGAGCCGTCCGCCGCCGGGCCGACCGCGCCCTGGAGCTCATCGGCACCGAGGTCGACCCCCGCACGCAGGTCGCCGACCTGTCCCGCACCGAGCGGTCCCTGGTGGCCATCGGCCGCGCGCTGGTCGTCGACGCGAAGGTGCTGGTCCTGGACGAGCCCACCGCGAGCCTCCCCGTCGACGAGACGCACCGACTGCTCTCGGTCGTGCGGGGCCTGCGCGACGAGGGCCTCGGCATCATCTACGTCACCCACCGCCTCGACGAGGTGTTCGCCATCGCCGACGAGGTGGTCGTCATGCGCGACGGCCGCGTCGTCGCCACCACGCCCCTGGCGCGGACCACCCCCGAGGAGGTGGTCCGCCAGATCGTCGGGCGCAAGCCGGTCCCGCCGCCGCCGCCCGCGCCGCGGGAGTCCTCCGGCACCGCCCTCGCGCTCGACGCCGTGGTCGGCGAGCGGGTCGGCCCTGTGACGATGTCCGTGCGGCGGGGCGAGGTCGTCGGCCTCGTCGGCCTCGCCGGCGCGGGCCACGTCGAGCTCGGGCGCACCGTGCTCGGCGACTCCACCTTCTACTCCGGCACCGTGCAGCTCGACGGGCAGCCGTACACCCCCACCGACGTCGCGACCGCGGTGCGCCGGGGGCTCGGACTGGTCACCAGCGACCGGGCCGCCGAGGGCCTGGCGATGCCGCTGACCCTCACCGAGAACCTCCTGCCCAACCCCGCGCTCACCGGGGACAAGCCGTGGTCGTGGCGGAACCAGGGCGCCGAGCGCGAGCGCGCCGCTGAGCTGGTCCGCACCTTCGGCGTCCGACCCGACGACCCCGACCTGCCCGTCGGGGGCCTGTCGGGCGGCAACCAGCAGAAGATCATCCTCGGCCGCTGGCTGTCGACCGACGCCACCGTGCTCGTGCTCGAGGAGCCCACCGCCGGCGTCGACGTCGGGGCCAAGCACGAGATCTACACCCTCCTGGACGTCGCGCTCGAGCGCGGGCTCGCCGTCCTGCTCATCTCCACCGACTTCGAGGAGGTCGCCCAGGTGTCCCACCGAGCACTCGTGTTCAAGGACGGCGAGATCGTCCGTGAGATCGGCCGGGACGACCTCAGCGTCGCCACCCTGGTCGCCCTGGCCTCCGGCGCGCAGTCGTGAGCGCCACGACGACGGAGCCGGCGCCGACGAAGAGCCGGCCGCCGCGCCACCGCACCCCGCTGGTCGGCACCTGGGGCCTTCCGGTGCTCACGGTGCTGCTCTTCGCGGTGTTCGCGCTGGCCCTGCCCGACACCTTCCCGACGTCCACCAACCTGCGGGCGATCCTCACCAACCAGTCGATCCCGGCGCTGCTCGCGCTGGGCGCGATGATCCCCATCGTCACCGGCCGCTTCGACCTCTCGATCGGCTACGGCATCGGCCTGGCCCACGTGGTCGCCATGTGGCTGCTGGTCAACACCGACCTGTCCTGGCCGGTGGTGCTCGTGCTCGTGCTCGTGGGCGGCGTGGTCGTCGGGCTGGTCAACGGCCTGCTCGTCGAGGCCGCCCAGATCGACAGCTTCATCGCCACCCTGGGCACGGGAAGCGTGCTGTACGCCCTGACCGGCTGGATCACCGGCGGCGGCCGCATCGTCCCCGGCACCGAGGGGCTCCCCGCCGCCTTCACCGACCTGACCAACTCCAGCTTCCTCTTCCTGCCGGTGACGTTCTGGTACGTCGTCGTCCTGGGAGTGCTGCTGTGGGTGGCGCTCGAGCACCTGCCCATCGGCCGGTACCTGTACGTCGTGGGGGCCAACCCGCGCGCCGCCACCCTGGTCGGCATCCGCAGCAGCCGCACCATCGTCCTGGCCTTCGTCGGCTCCGCCGTCGTCACCGCCCTGGCCGGCGTGCTGCTGGCCGCCCAGCAGCAGATCGGCGACCCGAGCGCCGGCCAGTCCTACCTGCTGCCCGCCTTCGTCGGCGCCCTGCTCGGCTCCACCACCATCAAGCCCGGCCGCGCCAACGCGGTGGGCACGCTGGTGGCGGTCGCGGTCCTGGCAGTGGGCCTGTCGGGCCTGCAGCAGCTGGGCGCCGCCTTCTGGACCACCCCGCTGTTCAACGGCCTGACCCTGCTGGCCGCCGTCGGCCTGGCCGGGTACGCCGCCCGCCGCCGCCAGCGCGCCGGCGCCGCAGCCGGGGCCGCCGGCCGGTCCAGCGGTGGCAGCGCGCCCGCGCCCGAGCCCAGCTCGCCGCCGTCGACGCCCTCGAGCACCACGGCCGGCTGACCCACCCCGCCGCACCACCCGACCAGCCCGGTCACGCCACCAGCCCGTCCTGCACCGTCATCGAAGGAGACGACATGCGCACCACGACCTCCCCCCGCTCCACCCCCCGCTCCACCCCCCGCACCGCCCGCCTCGCCTGGCGCCTGGCCGCTGTCGGCGGCGTCGCCGCCCTCGCCCTGACCGGCTGCTCCCGCGGTTCGGAGGAGACCACCACCCAGGCGACCGCCACCGGTGAGGGCTCCTGCCCCGACGTCGTCGCCACGGCCCAGACCGCCGTCGACGCGGCCACCGCCACCGACGCCCCCTGGGACGGCCCGACCACCGGACCCGCCGCCCAGAGCGGCAAGACCATCGCCTACGTCGCCCAGACCATGACCAACCCCGGCGTCGCCAGCGTCGCCGCGGGGGTCCAGGAGGCGGCGGCCGAGATCGGGTGGGACGTCCGGGTCCTCGACGGCCAGGGCGACCAGGCCGGCATCCAGAACGCCTTCGGCCAGGCCCTCGCCCTCAACCCCGCGGGCATCGTCGTCGGCGGGTTCGACCCGAAGTCCACCCAGTCCCAGATGGACCAGGCCGTGGCCGCGGGCATCCCCGTCATCGGCTGGCACGCCGTGGCCACACCCGGCCCCAGCACCGACCCGGCGCTGTTCACCAACGTCACGACGAAGGTCGAGGACGTCGCCAAGATCAGCGCGCAGTACATCATCGCCCAGTCCAACGGCACAGCCGGAGTGGTCGTCTTCACCGACGACTCCATCCCCTTCGCCGCCGGCAAGGCCCAGATGATCGAGGACGAGCTCGGCACCTGCAGCTCCGTCACGGTGCTCAACAAGAGCAACATCCCGATCCCCGACGCCGGCACCCGCACGCCGCAGGAGTTCTCCTCGCTCGCCTCGCGCCTGGGCGACGAGTGGACCCACTCGGTGGCCATCAACGACCTGTACTTCGACAACGCCGCCACGCCGCTGCGCGCCGCCGGCAAGCAGGGCAACGGCGCGCCCTACAACGTCGGCGCCGGTGACGGCTCCGAGGCCGCGTTCCAGCGCATCGCCAGCGCCCAGTACCAGGCGGCGACGGTCCCCGAGCCCCTCAACCAGGAGGGGTGGCAGATCGTCGACGAGTTCAACCGCGCCTTCGCCGGTGAGCAGGCCAGCGGGTACGTGCCCGCCATCCACATCACCGACGCCGACAACGTCGGCTCCACCACCAGCTGGGACCCCGCGGGCTACCGCGAGGCCTACGCGGGGATCTGGGGCAGGTGACCTCGACGACGACGGCGGTGGCGACCGGGACGCGCGCGGCGGACCCGCTGCACGTCCTCGTCGCCGCCCCGCTGTCCTGCGACCCGACCGCCGCGGTGACCGCCGCGGCGGCGGGCGCGGGGCGCGAGGTGGTGCTCCACCACCGCCCGGACCTGCTGCCCCCGCAGCGCTGGGTGGCGGACCACCGCGGGCAGGACGGCTGGCGGCGCTCCCCCGGGGCCGAGCGCGAGTGGTGCGAGCTGCTGGCCCGCGCCGACGTGCTGCTCGGGGTCCCCGGTGACAGCCCCGCCGGGCTCGCCGCCGCGGTCGCCGCCGCTCCCCGGCTGACCTGGGTGCAGGGCACCGCCGCGGGCGCCGGGGAGCAGCTGGTCGGCGCGGGCCTGGCCCCGGCGGACCTCCAGCGGGTGACCGTCACCAGCGCGGCGGGCGTCCACGCCCGGCCCCTGGCGGAGTTCGCGCTGTTCGGGCTGCTCGCCATGGCCAAGGACGCCGACCGGCTGCGCGCCCACCAGCGCCAGCACCGCTGGGCGCCCCGCTGGCCCCTGCGGCCGCTGGCCGGGCAGCGCGTGCTGGTGCTGGGCCTCGGCGGCATCGGGCGCGAGCTCGCCCGCATGCTCGCCGCGCTCGGCGTGGAGGTCGTCGGCACCCGTCGGTCGACCGGACCGGTGCCGGACGGCGTGGCGCGGGTGGTGCAGGACGACGACGCCGCCGTCGAGGCCGAGCTCCCCGGCGCCGACGCCGTGGTGTCGTGCCTGCCGGGCACCGGCAGCACCCGCGGGTGGCTCGACGCGCGCCGGCTGGCGCAGCTGCCCCCGCACGCGGTGGTGGTGAACGTGGGGCGCGGCACCGTCGTCGACACCGGCGCCCTGCTCGCAGCCCTGGCGGCCGGCGCCCTGCGCGGTGCGGTCCTCGACGTCACCGACCCCGAGCCTCTGCCGGCCGGGCACCCGCTGTGGGACCGCGACGACGTCATCATCAGCCCCCACACGGCGGCCCTCGCCGTCGACGAGGACGACCGCATCGTGGAGCTGTTCGCCGAGAACCTCGCCCGCCACCTGCGCGGGGAGCCTCTGGTCAACACCGTCTCGGCCGACCGCGGCTACTGAGAACACAGCACCGAGAACGCTGAGGAGCACTGTGCCCACCACGGCCCATCCCCTGTTCGACATCACCGGCACCACCGCACTGGTCACCGGCTCCAGCCGGGGCATCGGCCTCGCGCTGGCGAACGGCCTGCTGGAGGCCGGCTGCACGGTGGTGCTGAACGCCCGCGACCCGCAGCGCCTCGAGGCCGCGCGCGAGCAGCTCGCTGCCAGCCCCGCCGGGCAGGCCGGCCCCGGCCGGGTCCTGGCGGTGCCGTTCGACGGCACCGACGCCGGTGCCGTGCGCGAGGGGGTCGCGCGCGTGGAGGAGGAGGCCGGCCCGATCGGGATCCTGGTCAACAACACCGGGATGCAGCACCGCCAGCCGCTGCTCGAGTTCCCCGACGACAAGTGGCACCAGCTGCTCGCCACCAACCTCACGAGCGCGTTCTTCGTGGGGCGCGAGGTCGCACGGCGCATGGCGCCGCGCGGACGGGGCAAGATCGTCAACATCGCCTCGCTGCAGAGCGAGGTGACCCGCCCGGGCATCACGCCCTACGCCGCCACCAAGGGCGGGCTGAAGATGCTCACCAAGGGCATGTGCGCCGACCTGGCCCCCTCGGGCATCTGCGTCAACGCCATCGGCCCGGGCTACTTCGACACCGAGCTGACGCAGGCCCTCGTGGCCGACGAGCAGTTCAGCGCCTGGGTCAGGGGCCGCACGCCGGCGGGCCGCTGGGGCGACGTGGAGGACCTCGTCGGCGCGCTGATCTTCCTGTCCAGCCCGGCCTCGGACTTCGTCAACGGCCAGGTCGTCTACGTCGACGGAGGCATGACGTGCGTGCTGTGACCACCCGCGCCGCGGGAGACCTGCGCGTCGAGGAGCTGCCCACCCCCTCCCCCGGCCCCGGCCAGGTGGCGGTGCGGATCGCCTACGGCGGCATCTGCGGCTCCGACCTGCACTACTACCACCGCGGCGGGGTGGGCGACTTCCTGGTGCGCGAGCCGCTGGTGCTCGGCCACGAGGTCTCCGGGACCGTCGAGGCGCTCGGCGAGGGCGTGACCGCCGGGGTCGACGCCCCCGCCGCGGGTGCCGCCGTCACCGTGCACCCGGCCACGCCGTGCGGCCAGTGCCGCCAGTGCCGCGCAGGTCGCGCCAACACCTGCCCGAAGACCCGCTACCTCGGCAGCGCCGCCCACCTGCCGCACGTGCAGGGCGGCTTCACCGACGTGCTGGTCGTGCCCGCCGGGCAGGTCGTGGCCCTGCCGGAGCAGCTCGCCTCGGGTGCCGGGCTGCGGCGCGCCGCCCTCGCCGAGCCGCTGGCCGTGGCGCTGCACGCGCTGCACCGCGCCGGTGACCTCTCCGGCCGCCGCGTCCTCGTCACCGGCGCCGGCCCCATCGGGGCGCTGGTGGCGGCTGCCGCGCGGCACGCCGGCGCCGGGGAGGTGGTCGTCAGCGACCTGGTCGACGAGGCCCTCCAGGTGGCCCTCTCCGTCGGCGCCACCCGGGTGGAGAAGGCCGACGCGCTGTCCGCGTCGCTGTCCAGCGACGGCCCGCTGGACGTCGACGTCGCCATCGAGGCGTCCGGCGCCCCACCGGCGCTGACCACCTGCCTCGAGCACGTGGTGCGCGGCGGGGTGGTGGTGCAGCTGGGCCTCCTGCCTCCGGGCTCGGTGCCCTTCCCCGGCAACCTCACCGTCACCCACGAGGTCGACGTGCGCGGCGCCTTCCGCTTCACCACCGAGATCCACGACGCCGTCGCGCTCCTCGCGGGTGACCTCCCCGTCGACGCGGTGCTGACCCAGACCTACCCGGTGGCCGACGCCCGCGAGGCGTTCGACCTCGCCGGTGACCGCGTCCGGGCCAGCAAGGTCCTGCTCGACCTGACCTCCTGACCGCCCCGCCCCGCCCTCACGGGCCCCTCCCCTGGAGCCGCACCGCATGAGCACCACCACTGACCTCCCGGCCGACCAGCACGACGGCGCAGCTCGCGCGGACATCGGCGTCACCGGCCTGGCGGTGATGGGCCGCAACCTGGCCCGCAACTTCGCCCGCCACGGCCACACCACCGCCCTGCACAACCGCACCCAGTCCCGCGTCGAGGAGCTGGTCACCCAGTTCGGCCACGAAGGCGACTTCATCGCCTCCACCGACCTGGCCTCCTTCGTGGCCTCCCTCAAGCGCCCCCGCCGCGTCATGATCATGGTCAAGGCCGGCAAGGCCACCGACGCCGTCATCGACGAGCTCGTCCCCCTGCTCGAAGAGGGCGACATCGTCATCGACGGCGGCAACGCCCACTTCGACGACACCCGCCGCCGCGAGCAGGCCCTGCGCGCCAAGGGCCTGCACTTCGTGGGCACCGGTGTCTCCGGCGGCGAGGAGGGCGCCCTGAACGGGCCCAGCATCATGCCCGGCGGCTCCCAGGAGTCCTACCAGGCGCTCGGGCCGATCCTGGAGTCCATCGCCGTCGACGTGGACGGCACCCCCTGCTGCACCTACGTCGGGCCCGACGGCGCCGGCCACTTCGTCAAGATGGTCCACAACGGCATCGAGTACGCCGACATGCAGCTCATCGCCGAGGCCTACGACCTGCTGCGCCAGGGCCTGGGCAAGACCCCCGCGGAGCTGGCCGAGGTCTTCCGCACCTGGAACCAGGGCGACCTGGAGTCCTTCCTGATCGAGATCACCGCCACGGTGCTGGACAAGGTCGACGACCAGACCGGCAAGGCCCTGGTGGACGTCATCGTCGATGCCGCCGAGCAGAAGGGCACCGGGCGCTGGACGGTGCAGACCGCCCTGGAGCTGGGGGTGCCCACCACCGGCATCGCCGAGGCCGTCTTCGCCCGGTCGCTGTCCGGGTCGGTCGACCAGCGCCGCGCGGTGCAGGCCGCCGGCTCCCTGACCGGCCCGAGCGGCGCCTGCCTGGACGGCGCCGACGCCGAGGGCTTCGTCGAGGCGGTCCGCGACGCGCTGTACGCCTCCAAGGTGGTCGCCTACGCCCAGGGCTTCGACATGATCCAGGCCGGCAGCGACCAGTACGGCTGGGACGTGGACAAGGGCGCGATGGCCACCATCTGGCGCGGTGGGTGCATCATCCGGGCCCAGTTCCTGAACCGCATCAAGGACGCCTACGGCAAGGACGCCTCGCTGGCCTCGTTGCTGCTGGATGACTACTTCGCCTCGGCGGTGTCCAGCGCCCAGGACTCCTGGCGCCGGGTGGTGGCCACCGCGGTGCGCCTGGGGGTGCCGGTCCCGGGCTTCTCCAGCGCGCTGGCGTACTACGACGGGCTGCGCCGGGAGCGGTTGGGGGCGGCGCTGGTGCAGGGCCAGCGCGACCTGTTCGGGGCTCACACCTACGGCCGGGTGGACAAGCCGGGCACGTACCACGTGCTGTGGTCCGGCGACGGCTCCGAGGAGCGCCAGGACACCGAGGGCCAGGGCAGCCACAACCCCCACTGACCCGTCCCAGCAGCACCGGCTCGCCCACAGGCGGTGGTGGGCGGGCCGTGCGGCCGGTCCGAGGGGTCAGACGGCGGTGCCGACCAGGGAGCCGATCCCGTAGGTGACGGTCATCGCCACCGCGCCGCCCGCCACCGTGCGCAGCACCGCCCGGGTGACCGCCGCCCCGCCGAGGCGCGCGCTGACGGCGCCCGTGACCACCAGGGCCAGCAGGACGGCGACGGCCGTGGCCACCACCTGCGTGTGCGGCGGCGACAGCAGCGCTGCCAGCAGGGGCAGCAGCGCCCCGACCGTGAACGCCAGCAGCGAGGCCCACGCCGCCTGCCACGGGCGGGCCACCTCGTCGGGGTCGAGGTTCAGCTCGGCCTCGGCGTGGGCCCGCAGCGCGTCGCGCTCGGTCAGCGCGACGGCCACCTGGCGGGCGAGGTCTGCCGGGATCCCCTTGGCGGCGTAGATCGCGGCCAGCTCGTCGAGCTCGGCCTCGGGCGTCTCGGCGAGCTCGCGGCGCTCGAGGTCGAGCAGCGCCGACTGCGTGTCCTTCTGGGTGCTGACGGAGACGTACTCGCCCACCGCCATCGACAGGGCCCCGGCCACCAGACCGGCGGTGCCGGCGGTGAGCAGCACGGTGCGGTCGGTGGTGGCGCCGAGGACGCCGAGCACGATGCCGGCGGTCGAGACGATGCCGTCGTTGGCGCCCAGCACCCCCGCGCGGAGCCAGTTCAGCCGGTCACCGACGCCGCGGTGCAGCGCGGGCTCGGGGGCGGTGGGGGTCTGGGCGGGCGGGGCGTCGTGGGTCACGGGGGCAGTGTGCCCAGGTGCCCGCGGGCCGGGTCCGCTCAGGCGGGCCTTCCGTTGGTGCGCCTCACCTCACCCGGACCCCGGGTCCGGATCCGGATCCGGCGGGTCAGACCTCGAGGCGGGCGCCCATCACCACGGTGCGGGTGGCCGGCAGGTCGAAGGCCCGGGCCGCGTCGGTGGTGAGCCGCGAGGTGGCGGTGAACAGGCCCCGCTGCCACCGGGGCATGCGGAGGCCGGGAGCACCGTCGCCGTCGCCGTCGTCGTCGCCCCCGGCGCGGCGCAGGTCGAGGGTGGACAGGAACCAGGAGGCGCCGTCGAGGTCGATGTCGAGCCCGTCGCGCGCCGACAGCGCGGCGAGCGCGTCGGGGACGTCGGTGCGCTGCAGGTAGCCGAAGCGGAGCTCGACCAGCAGGAGCTCGCCCGCGGCCCGGGCGCCGTGCACCAGCGGGCGGCGCTCGGTGGTGCGGGCGACCTCGTCCAGCGGCACCTGCGGGGCGGCGGCGGTCTCGACGGAGACCACCACCACCCGCGAGTGCAGGGCGCGGAGGTGCTCGACGGTGGCCCGCATCGCCAGCGGTGCGGTCGCGTCACCGCTGCCCGCGCCCCGGTCGAGGTACACCGCGGTGCCGGGCACGAGGGCCAGCGGCGGGTCGGCGGCGGCGACCTGGTCCAGCAGCGCGTGCAGCGGACCCTCCTGGCGCTGGCGCAGCGCGGTGACACCCCGGCGGCCGCGGTGCCAGGTGGTCATCACCATGAACAGGGCCGTGCCGATGACCAGGGGCACCCAGGCGCCGTGGGCCAGCTTGGTGAGGTTCGCGGCGAGGAAGACGAGCATGAACAGGCCCATGCCGGTGCCGCCGGTGACCACCACCCACCGCGGCCAGCTCCACTGGTGCGCCGCGACGACGGTGATGATCAGCGTGGTGATGAGGATGGTGCCGGTGACGGCCATGCCGAACGCGAAGGCCAGGGCCGCGGACGACTCGAAGGCCAGCACCAGGACCACGACGGCCAGCATCAGGGCCCAGTTCACCCACGGCACGTAGACCTGCCCGACGGTGTGGGCGGAGGTGTGCACGATCCGGAGCCGGGGCAGGTAGCCCAGCTGCACCGCCTGGCGGACCACCGAGAACGCCCCGGTGATGACGGCCTGTGAGGCGATGACGGTCGCGGCGGTGGCCAGGAGCACCAGGGGCAGCAGCGCCCACGAGGGCACCGAGAGGAAGAAGGGGGCTCGCACGGGCCCGTCGGCGGACAGGTCGCCCAGCAGCAGGGCCCCCTGCCCCGCGTAGGAGAGCACCAGCGACGGGTACACCAGGAACAACCAGGCCCGCGAGATGGCCGGTCGCCCGAAGTGGCCGAGGTCGGCGTAGAGGGCCTCGGCGCCCGTGACCGACAGCACCACGGCGGCGAGGGCGAAGAAGGCGGTCCCGGGCTCGGCGAGGAAGAAGCCGACGGCGTGGGTCGGCGACAGCGCGCGCAGCACGCTCGGCTCCCCCACCACCTGCACGAGACCGGTGACGCCGGTGGTGGTGAACCACAGCACCATCACCGGGCCGAAGGCGGCCCCGACCTTCGCGGTGCCGAAGCGCTGCACGGCGAAGAGCACCACGATGATCACCAGGGTGATGGGGACGACGAACGACGCGAACCCCGGGCTGACCTGCTCGAGCCCCTCCACCGCGGAGAGCACCGAGATCGCCGGGGTGATCATGCTGTCGGCCAGGAAGAGCGCGGCTCCCGCGATGCCGGCCGCCGCGAGCCCGCCCACCACCCGGGGCGACAGGCGGCTGCCGTCGCGCCCGCGCCGTCCCAGCAGGGTGATCAGCGACATGATGCCGCCCTCGCCGTCGTTGTCGGCGCGCAGCACGACGCCGACGTACAGCACCGTCACCACCAGGGTCACCGACCAGAAGATCAGCGAGACCAGGCCCAGCAGGTTGTCAGCGGTGAGCGGCACGGGGTGGGGGTCGTCAGGGCTGAAGAGCGTCTGGACGGTGTAGATCGGGCTGGTCCCGATGTCGCCGAAGACGACGCCGAGGGCGCCCAGCGTCAGGGCGCTCCGCGCCGGGCTCGTCACGGGGAGCAGTGTGATTCTCCTCCGGCAGCACAGCGCGCGGTCCGGACGAGGTCCAGACGGCGAGGTGGGTCCCACCGGGCGTCGCGGTGATCACCACCCGTCACGGGCCTGACCGGCCCGCGGCGGGGCCACGACGGCGAAGCGCGTGGTCCTCCGCAGCCGGAAGCCGAGGTGCTCGTACAGGCGGACGGCGCCGGTGTTCGACGCCGCGGCGTGCAGGAACGGCACCTCACCGCGGTCGCGGATCCCCTGGGCCACGGCGAGGACCAGCCGCCGGCCCAGCCCCTGGCCGCGCCAGGCGGCATCGGTGCACACGGCGCTGATCTCGGTGGCGCCACGACCACCGGCGGCGGGGTGCAGGCGCTCCCCCGCCATCGCCACCAGCCGGCCGGAGCGGCGGACACCGAGGTAGGTGCCCATCTCCACGGTCCGCGCCAGGAAGGGCCCCGGCTCCGTGCGCCGCACCAGGGCGGTCATCTCCTCGACGTCGTCAGGGCCGAGGCGCACCGCCTCCGGGTCCGCCGCGGGGAGGACCGGCCCGTCGTCGTCGGCGACCAGCTGCACACCGGGGATGTCGGCGTGCACGGACCAGTCGGCGGGCGGGGCCGGAACGTCACCGGTGAGGACCAGCAGGCCGCCCGGGCCCACCAGGGCGGCGGCGTCGCGCCAGTCGTCGGCCGTCGGGTCTCCCGGCAGCGCGCCGAAGGCGGCCACGTCGGGCTGGTAGGCGACCACCCGGCCGCGGCGGCGCGCGAGGTGCGCCTGCGGGCCGGTCGCCGCGTGCCAGACGGCCCGGTCGAGCAGCGCGCCCAGGTCGCTGCTGCCGGTCACCGGTCGCCCCACGCCGCCGCGAGCAGCTCGTAGGAGCGGACGCGCGCGGCGTGGTCGTGGGTGGCGGTGGTGACGAGCAGCTCGTCGGCACCGGTGGCGTCGCGCAGGCGCTCCAGGCCCTCGACCACCGCCGCGGGCGAGCCCACGAAGCGCGTGGCGAGCCGGTCGGCGACCAGCGCGTCGTCGGCGGCGGTCCAGCGCCCGGGCGCGGTGAGGGCCGCGGCCTCCTCGGGCGTCGGGTAGGGGACGGCCCCGGCGGACGTGCGGATCGAGCGCACCCACGGGCCGTAGCCGGCGGCGAGGTGCCGGGCCTCCTCGTCGGTCTCGGCCACGATGACGTCGGCGGACACGCTCAGGTGCGGCTGCGCCACCCCGCTCGGGCCGTCAGCGGGCCGGAACGCCGCCCGGTAGGAGCGGGCGGCGTCGAGGACGCCCTGAGGGGCCACGTGGTAGTTCGCACCGAAGCGCAGGCCGCGCTCCCCGGCCACCGCCGCCGTCGTCCCGCCGGTGCTGCCGAAGAGCCAGACCTGCAGGTCGGCGCCGGTGCCGGGGTGCGCCTGGAGCGGCACGCCGGCCGAGGAGGTCCAGGTGCCGGCGAGGAGCGCGAGCACGTCGTCGACCTGCTCGCCGAAGCCCGCCGTCCCCGGCGAGGGAGGGGGGACGAGCTCGGGGAGGGCCCCGAAGCGAGGTGCGGTGAGCAGGGGCGCCAGCGGGAACGGGCCGGGCACGCGCAGCCCGTCGACCACGGCGCCCTCGGCCTGCTCGGGGGTCGGGGGCGGCGGCGGTGCGAGGGGCGCGCCGTCCTTCCCGCGGGGCGGGCCGCCGGGGCGCCCCAGGCCGAGGTCGACGCGGCCGGGGTGCACGGCGTCCAGGAGGGCGAAGTCCTCGACGGCGCTCAGCACCGTCCGGTGCCCCGTCTGCAGGGCCGCTGCGCCGAGCCGGATGGTGCTCGTCCGCCCCGCCACGAGCGCCAGGACGACGGCGGGCGAGACCCCCACGACGCCGGGGTTGAGGTGGTGCTCGGCCACCCAGTAGCGGGCGTACCCGGACCGCTCCGCCGACTCGGCGAGGTCGGCGCTGTTCGCGAGGGCCTGCGCCGTCGTGCCCCCCGACGGGACCAGCACCAGGTCGAGGACGGCCAGCGGCGTGCTCACGCGCGAGCTCCCGCCGCCGTGTCGGTGCCGGTGCCGGTGCCGGGCAGCGGCCGCAGGCCGAGGTGGTCGCGCAGGGTGGTGCCCTCGTACTCGGTGCGGTGCACCCCGCGCTCCTGGAGGATCGGCACCACCCCGTCGACGAACGGGTCGAGCCCGCCCGGCGTCAGGTGCGGGACGAGGATGACCCCGTCGCAGGCCCCGGCCTCGACGAGGTGCTGCACCTGATCGGCGACGGTGGTCGGCGAGCCCACGAAGGTCTGCCGGGCGGTCTGCTCGATCATGAGCTCGCGGATCGACAGCCCCTCCGCCGCCGCGCGCTCGCGCCACGCCCTGGCGGTGGCCAGCGGGTCGCGGTACTGGCGCACGCTCGCGCGGCCCTGGCTCATGACCTGCTCGCCGACCACCGGGTCGACGTCGGGCAGCGGGCCGTCGGGGTCGTAGCCGGACAGGTCGCGGTTCCACACCTGCTCGAGGAAGACGATGGCCGTGGCACCGCTGACCTGCGCGCGGCGCACCTCGCGGGCCACCTCCTCGGCCTCGGCGTCGGTGTCGCCGAGCGCGAAGGTGGCGGCGGGCAGCACGAGCAGGTCGTCGCGCTCGCGCCCGAACGCCGCGAGGCGCCCCTTGACGTCGGCGTAGAACGGCCGGCCCTCCTCCAGCGTCGCGTACCGCGTGAAGATGGCGTCGGCGTGCTCGGCGGCGAAGGCCCGGCCCTCCTCGGAGTCACCGGCCTGGAAGACGACGGGCCTGCCCTGGGGGCTGCGCGGCACGGTGGTGTGCCCGCTGATGTCGAAGTGCGCGTCGCGGCGGGCGAACGCCCCGGGTCCGGGAGCGCGCAGGAACCGCCCGGCGGCCTTGTCGGCGAGCACCTCGTCACCGCGCCAGGAGTCGAAGAGCTCCAGCGCGGTCTCGAGGAAGGAGCGGGCGCGCTCGTAGCGCTGCTCGGCGGCGAGGTACCCGCCGCGGCGGAAGTTCTCACCCGTGAACGCGTCCCAGCTGGTGACGACGTTCCACGCGGCCCGGCCCCCGGAGAGGTGGTCGAGGGTGGCGAACTGCCGGGCCACCTCGTACGGCTCGTTGAACGTGGAGCTGATGGTGCCGGTGAGCCCGAGGTGCGTCGTGACGCCGGCGAGGGCCGCGAGGACGGTGAAGGTGTCGGGGCGGCCCACGACGTCGAGGTCGTAGACCCGCCCCGCGTGCTCGCGCAGCCGCAGCCCCTCGGCGAGGAACAGGAAGTCGAGCTTCCCGCGCTCGGCGGTCTGCGCGAAGCGCACGAAGGAGTCGGGGTCGATGTGGCTGCCCGCGGCGGGGTCGGACCACACGGTGGTGTTGTTGACGCCGGGGAAGTGCGCCGCGAGGTGCACCTGGCGCTTCTCGCTGGTCATCGGGTGCGCTCCGGGTCGGCGGGGGCGTAGCGGTCGGCGGGGCGCGCCAGGCCGAAGCGCTCGCGCAGGGTGGTCTCGGCGTAGGCGGTGCGGAAGGCGCCGCGGCGCTGCAGCTCGGGCACGAGGGTGCGCGTGACGGCGCGCAGGTCGTCGGGCAGCGCGGCGGGTCGCAGCCGAAGCCCGTCCAGGCCGGCCTCCTGCCACGCCAGGGCCAGGTCGGCCAGCTCGGCGGGGGTGCCGGCGGCGACGAGGGCGTCGCTGCTGCTCGCGAGCGGGGTTCCGGCGGTCTCGTCGAGGCGGGCCAGCCGGTCGGCGGCGGCGCCCGGCCGCTCGTCGAGGACGACGACGACGTCGCCGAGCAGGCGCAGCGGCTCGTGCTCGCGGCCGGCCTCCCGCCGCGCGGAGCGCACCTGGGCCACCAGGCGGCGGGCGTCGTCGGCGTCCCGCGGGGCGAGCAGGCCCAGGTCGGCGGACTCCGCGAGCAGGCGGTGCCCGAGGGCGCCCCCGCTCGACGCCGCGACGAGCGGCTGGCCCTGGGGCGGCCTGGGCGTGATCGAGGGTCCCCGCACGGAGAAGTGCCGGGTCTCGACGTCGACGGTGTGGAGCTTGGCGGCGTCGACGAAGCGCCCGGTCGCCGCGTCGCGGATCTCGGCGTCGTCCTCCCAGGAGTCCCAGAGGCGGCGCACGGCGTCGACGGCGTCACGGGCCTCGTCGAGGACGTCGGCCACGAGCGCCGGGTCGGGGGCGGAGCGGGGGTCGAGCGCGACCAGCTCGGGGCGCCGGCCGAGGTGCGCGGCCTCGCGGGGGTCCAGCGAGACCTGCACCCGCACCCCGGCGCGGCCGCGCGTGGCGTGGTCGAGGGTGGCCACGGCCTTGGACAGGTGGAACGGCTCGGTGTGCGTCACCGTGGCGCTCGGCACCAGGCCGACGTGCCGGGTCACGAGCGCGAGGCGCGCCGCGACCAGCACGGCGTCGAGCCGGCCCACCACCACGTCGGTCCGGTCGGTCGCCTGCGGGAGCAGCGCGTCCTCCAGGGTGACGAGGTCGAGCAGGCCCGCCTCGGCCTCGAGGGCGAGGTCGGTCCAGTAGCGGGCGGAGGTCAGCTCGCCGGGACGCGCGGTGGGCTCGCGCCAGGCGGCCGGGTGCCACCCGGCGCCGTCGAGCGCGACCGCGAGGTGCAGGGGCTTCGTGCGCACGAACGGGTCAGCGGGTGCGGGCGCGCTCCTGTTCCAGCCCGCTCCGGACCCGCCCGGTGGGGTGGGGCGACGGGGTGGGGTGGTGGCCGGCGGCACCACCGGCTCAGGCGGCGCAGCGCTCGGCGGGCTCGGCGCCGAGCCGCTCCCGCAGGCCCGGCTCGGAGCTCGAGCGGCGGAACGCCCCGCGGCGCTGCAGCTCGGGCACCAGGCCGCGCGTCGTGGCGAGCAGGTCGCGCAGCGGCTCGGCGGGGTGCAGCCGGAGGCCCGACAGGCCCGCCGCGCGCCACGCCAGGGCCAGGTCGGCGAGCTGGGAGGGCGTGCCGGCGAACACGCGCGCGCCCTCCGGAGCGGTGGCGGGCAGGTCCGCCGCCCGGCGCTCGGCGCGGTGGCGGGCGCGGTCGGCGTCGTCGTCCAGCACGACGACCAGGTCGGCGAGCAGGTGGCGCGGGGCGCCCCCGGGGCGGGCGGCCGCGACGAGCTGGTGGACGTCGACGGTGGTGCGCGGCGCGACGAAGCCCAGGTCGGCGGCCGACGACGGCAGCGAACGCAGGCCGCGACCGGGGCGGCCGGGCAGTGCGACGACGGGGCCCTCCGCGCCGCCCGCGCGGGTGGCCCAGCGGCGGCGCACCGCGCGGACCCACCCCTGCTCGTCGGCGGGGACGGGCACCTGCAGCAGCACCCCGGCGCGTCCGCCGCTGGCGCGGTCGAGCTCCTCGACCGCGCCGGCGAGCCGACCCGGCTCGCTCAGACCGGCGCGGACGGCGGGCAGCAGGCCGATGCTGCGGGTGGTCGCCACCAGGTGCGCCGCCGCGCTGACGGCCGTGAGCTCGTCGGCGGGGGCGTCCAGGGTGACGAGGTCGAGCAGGCCGCTGTCGGCCTCGGCCGCCAGGTCGGCCCAGGGCGCCGTCGCGCCGGTGCGGTGCCCGCCGAGGGCGACGGCCAGGTGCAGGTGGGACATCGGAGGACCTCTTCTGCCCCGTGAGGGGCCTCGCGCTTACCGGGGCCCCGCCTCGTGCGGGTCCGGTCGGGTCGTCACCTGGGGCACCCCGCCGCAGAGCGAGGGTTGCCGGTCAGCCAGCCAGGGCTTGTCGCTGACGCTCATGACCTGTGGGTCTGGTGGAGCTGGGTGGAGCTGGTGGTGCTGGGTCCAGCGTGGCGCCTGGGGCGCGGGCGCGTCAACACCCGTCCGCCGCCCTGCTCCACGCGGAGCCTGCTCCCGCCCGGGGCGGGCGGGGTCAGAAGGAGACGACGCCCCGCACGCGGTGCCCCGTGGCGATCGACTCCCCCGAGACCATCGCCGCCCGCGGCGACACCAGGAAGGTGACGAGGTCGGCGACCTGGTCCGGGCTCGACTCCCCGCCGCGCCCCGGCGCCACCTCGGCGGACGGCGTCGGCGTCACCGTCCCGGGGCTGACGGTGTTGACCGTGACGCCGCTCCCGGCGACGGCGTCGGCGAGGTTCTTCGCCGTGACCACGAGCGCGGCGTTGCGGACGGCTCCCGTGGTGTTCCCGGTGAGGAAGGCGTTCTGCCCGCTGACGCCGACGACCCGCCCGTACCCCGCCTCGCGCATGGCCGGGAGCGCAGCGGCAGCCAGCCGCAGGAAGACGACGGCCTTGGCGTCGAAGGCCTCCAGCACCTGGGCCGGGTCGTCATTGCGGGAGGCGTCGAGCGTCTGCGCGCTGGGCGCGGCCGTCACCACCAGGCCGTCCAACCGCCCGTGGCGGGCGAGCACCGCCTCGACCGCGGCCGTCGCCGAGGCGTCGTCGCGGGCGTCGAGGCGCAGCTGCAGGCCGGCGTCGTCGGGCTCGGTGGACCGCGAGGCGACGACAGCGGTGGCGCCCTCCTCCCGCAGGCGGCGCACGACCGCCCTGCCGATGAGCCCCCCGCCCCCGACGACGAGCACGACGCGTCCGGTCAGCCCCAGGTCCACCCGGGAAGGCTAGCCGCGGGAGCCGGTGGCGCCGCCGGAGAGGGCCAGGGCCGACTCCGGGTCGGGGTGCAGCGGCATCACGTGGCGCATCCCCGTGATGCGGAACAGCTGCTCCACCCGCGGGCTGGTCGACACGAGCACGAAGGTGCGGCGGTGGGCGCGCGCCAGCTTGTGGCACTGCACTAGCACCCCGAGGGCGTAGGAGTCCATGAAGGTGACCCCGCGCAGGTCGACGACGACGCTGGGTGCCCCCTCGGCGCCGTCGTGGCGGATCAGCCGACGCAGCTCCTCACGCAGCGGCGGGGCCGTCCTGACGTCGAGCTCGCCGTCGACGTGCAGGACGACGGCGTGGCGGTGCTCCTCGAGGGGCAGCCGGGTGGTCGTGGTGGTGGTGCTCATGTCCCCCCTCCACCGTTCCGGCTCCCGCCCTCGGCGGAGAGTCTGCGGCCTGCGGCGCCGCGGCGCCTGTGGTTGGTGAGGGTAACCGTCCGGGCGTCGTCCGGCACCGCTGCTGTGCGCCGTCCGGGGCCCCACCGCGCCGCCCTGCGCCTCCTGGAAGGAGGCGTGGCGCAGGTGTGGATCTCCGGCGGACGGGTAGTGGGACCACCGTGACAGAGACGATCAAGGACGCCCCGACCGGTCAGACCCTCCGCGGGGGCGACCGCACCACGTTCACCCGGGCCGCTCTGGAGCGGGCCGCCAGGGCCTCCCACGACGCCGGTGACCAGCGCGACGAGCTGGCGCGCCGGGTCGACGAGGCGCGGCGCACCCGCAAGGAGGCCAAGGCCGGGCGCCGCGCCGCCCGCGCCCAGCTCGAGCTCGCCGAGCGCGACGTCGCCATCGCCAAGGAGGTCGTGGCCTCGCTGCGGGCGCAGCTGGCGGTGGCCAGCAAGCACGCCGACAAGGTGGGCAAGGACGCCGAGAAGGCCGAGAGCGAGCACACCGAGGGCCTGCGCCGGGCGTCGAAGAAGAAGGGGAAGGCCGACCCGCGCGCGAAGGGCCGGGACGACGCCGCCGAGGCGACGGCGTCCACGGACACCCGCGACGAGCACCGCAGCGGCGCCAGGAGCGCAGCGGCAGACCTCGCCGAGCGCGCCACCGACGCGGTCGCGGGCGCTGCGCTGACCCTCGAGCAGAAGGCCGACGACGCGGCCGCCCGCCAGCACGGCGAGCGCGCCGGCGGCGCCGACGGCTCGACGGACGGCTCGACGGACGGCGCCGGGGAGGGGACCCCGCCGCGCACCCGTCGCCCCCGCGCGCCGCGGACGGCCGCCGGCCGGAGCACCGGGCGCCGCACCGCCACGGCCCCCTCCTCCGACGTCGACAAGGCGGGCCAGGGCGCCTTCACCGTCGACGGCGACAGCTCCTCGCAGCCCACCGGTGGCTGACGCTCCGCCTGCGCCCGGGCGCCCCGGACCGCGGTGCCCCGCAGCCCCTCGGGCTGCGGGGCACCGGCGCGTCAGCGCAGCCGCCGCTCCACCGAGGCCACGACCGCGCCCAGCGTCGCGGGCCCTCCCGGCTCGCGCGCGGGGCCTGCGGCCGAGAGCAGCGACCGCAGACGGGTGACGTGCGGGAAGGCCGCCAGGGCAGCCGGAGGCTGCCCTGCACCCGGGAGGTCCGCACCTCGCGCGCGCACGGCGAACAGGTGGAGCGCCACGACGACGGGCGCGTCACGCACGGCGGCGGGCCCGGCACCGTCGCGCTCCAGGGCCCCGCGCAGCGCGCTCGCCCAGGTCCCGCTCCCGACCCAGTCGTCCACGAGCACCGCCGACGAGGTCGCGAGCGCCCAGGAGGCCGGGTGGTCCTCGGCCAGCGCCACGGCGCGCCGGTGGACTGCGCTGAGGACCGCCCGCCACGCGCCGTCCGGGGCGGCCACCGGCTCCGCGGCGGCTCCGGGGTGGAGGAGCTCTGCCAGGGCGCGGGCGACGGCGCCGGCGAGCGGCGGCCCCTCGTCGTCAGGGGCAGAGCGGACGGGGGCGCCCTCCTCGACGGAGACCAGGAGGGCCTCCCGCTCGGCGGCGTCCGCAGCACCATCGCGCACGCCGCGATTCTTACACCGTAAGGCAGGTGGTCCGAGGCGGGGCCCCGGTCACGCGCCGCTGCTGGAGACCTGCTGGGTGATCCGGTCGATCAGCGACTCGAGCGACTCCTCGAACTCCCGCAGCGACTCGTCCTGCGACAGCAGCGGCCCCAGGCGCTCCACCACGGGCGCGTCGCGCAGTCCGCGCTGGGGGACCTCCTCCTCGACGAGGTCGAGCGGACCCACCGCCCCACCGCGGTGGGAGACCTCGAGCAACAGGTTGCCGAGCAGGAAGCCGGTGAACGCCCGGTAGACCGCCACGGCCTGCTCGTCGCTAAAGCCCTCCGACAGGAGGCCGGACAGGAACTTCTCCACCCAGCGGATCGAGCGCAGGGGCGGCCGCAGCCAGGGAGCCTCGGGTGGCGTGGACGCCACCAGCGGGAACGCCTTCGGGTGGGCGATGGCCACGCGGCGCACCCCGTGGGCCATCCGCTGCAGGAAGTCCTGCCAGCCGTGCTCGGGGGTGCTCAGCACGTCCTCGTCGAGGTCGAGCTGGGACACCAGGGTGTCGACGACGCCGTCCAGCAGGTCCTCGCGGCCGGGCACGTACCGGTAGAGCGACATGGCCTCGACCCCGAGCACCCCGCCCAGCTTGCGCATCGTCAGGGCCGAGACGCCCTCGGCGTCGATGAAGTCGAGGGCGGCGGTGAGGATCCGCTCCCGGCTGAGGGGGATGCGCGCCGAGGGCACCTCGCGGCCCTGGACGGCGAGGAGGTCGGCGTCGGGCACGGGCTGGCCGCCAGCGGGGGGCGGCGGCGCGTCGCCTCCTGGAGTCGTGGTCACGAGGCGAGACTTCCACCCGCAGCGGGGCGGCGCCGAGCGGGCACCGCCGGACGTGGCCCCGGCGGGTCGTGGGCAGCGGTGGTCTCCAGACCGGGCGCGGGACCGGTCACGAGACCGAGCGGACGATCTCGAGCACCGTCGGCCAGACGTCACGGGCGCGGTCGGCGGCGGCGAATCCGGTCGCGACCAGGGGCCAGAGGCTCCCGGCGAGCGCGGCCAGCCACGCCAGCACGGCCAGGACCCACGCGACGGCGGTGCGCCGCGAGCGCCAGCCCGCGACGAGGAGCACCAGCGCCAGCGCGAAGCCCAGCAGCACGCCGACGGCGCTGCTGACGACGGGGACGTCGACGACCGGGCCGGTGCCCGCGGCGGCGGCCACGAGCCCCAGCACGGGGACGAGGACGAGGACGGCGTCGAGGACCACCAGCACCGCTCCCACCGCGACCGCGACGAGCAACCTGGACGAGCCCCGGGAGGACCAGTGGCGCGACCCGCGGACGCCGACCAGGCGGGGCCGGGAGAAGGCTGCGGGGCGGGAACGGGAGAGGGAGCGGTGCACGACGACCCCTTCGCGAGGCACCCCGGGCTGGGGTGATCTCTCGTGTTTACTCCGTAAGGGGGAGATCGGCGAGCCGGCGCGAGCGGCACTCGAGGTGGTCTCGCTCTCAACTCGCCGATCAACGCTTGCGGTGTAAGTCTCCTCACCGCGGCGCACTCGGCGCCCCCTCGTGAAGGAGCTGCGATGTCGAACACCACCGCTTCCGCCACCCCCGCCACGGTCTCCAGGACCTCCTCGAGCAGCAGCTCGCTGGCCTCGACCCAGGGCTCGACCACCATCGCCGACACCGTGGTCTCCAAGATCGCCGGCATCGCCACCCGCGAGGTCCGCGGTGTCCACAACCTCGGCGGTGGCGCCTCCCGCGCCGTCGGCGCCCTGCGCGAGCGCATCCCCGGCGCCTCCACCAACCACTCCCAGGGCGTCTCCGTCGAGGTCGGCGAGAAGCAGGCCGCCGTCGACATCGACCTGATCGCCGAGTACGGCGTCGCCATCGCCGACCTCGCCGCCGGCGTCCGCCGCAACGTCATCGCCGCCGTCGAGCGCATGACCGGCCTGGAGGTCACCGAGGTCAACATCGACGTCAACGACGTCTACATCCCGTCCGAGGACGACGGCGCCGACCAGCCGGCCGAGAAGCCGCGCGTCCAGTGACCTCCGTCGACCAGCTCGGCGCAGCCGACCCGGTGCGGGAGCCGCAGCCGGTCGACGTCGTCGTGAGCACCGTCCTCGCCGTCCCGGGCGTGGCCTCGCTGAGCGCGGGACCGGCGGGGACGGCGGCCACGCTGCTCCCCGGACGCCGCATCGACGGCGTCGCCCTGCGCTCCGACGGCACCCAGGTCCACATCGCCGTCCAGTACGGCGTCGACGTCCGCCAGACCGCTGAGGCGGTCCGCGTGGCCGTCACCGCCCTGGGGGCCCTGGCCCCCTCGCCGGTGACCGTCCGCGTGGAGGACGTCTTCGCCGCACCGACCGGACCGGCCCGCCCCTGACCGGGCCGCGGGGTCCGGCGGCACCAGCGCCGCCGGACCCCGCACCGCACCACCCCCTCGCGGGCCGACCAGTGGCCCGCCCCACAGCCCGGAGGAACCCATGAGCGCCCCGCTCCCCACCACCTGGATCGGCGTCGTCGTCGCCCTGCTGCTGGCCCTCGCCGGCATCATCGGAGGCTTCGGAGCCTTCTGCTTCGCCCTCGTGCTCGGCGTCATCGGCTACCTCGTCGGCGCGCAGGCGGAGGGCAAGCTCGACGTCCTCGGCGTCCTGAGCGGCCGCGGCCGTGGCTGAGACCGCTCAGGTCGCCGAGCAGCGCCTGGCGGCCCCGGAGCAGCGCGGGTCCCTGCACGTCGCTGACAAGGTGGTCGTCGCCATCGCCCGGGCCGCCGCGCTCGGCGTCCCCGGCGTCGCTCCCGCCTCGGCCACGTCCGGCCTGATCTCCTCGGCCATCGGCCGCGACCTGCCGCGCGCGAGCGCGAAGGTGGCGGGATCGCGCGCCCGCCTGGAGATCGAGGTCGCCTCGGTGTGGCCCCACCCCGCGGCCCGCGTGGCCGCTGACGTCCGCGAGGCCGTCACCTCCCAGCTGGCCCGTCTCGCGGCCGTCCAGGCCGACGCGGTCAGCGTCACCGTCGACGCGGTGGTGCGCACCTCCGCCCCCGAACGAGCGAGGGTCCGATGACCACCACCGCACCCGGACGCCACGCGGCCGAGCAGAGCCGCGCTCCGCTGCCCTCAGCCGGCCTCCCCACCGGGGCCGGCACCATCGGCTGGCTCGGACCGCTCCTCGCGGTCCTCCTCGTGGGCGTGGCCGTCCTGCTCGGTCAGGACGCCTGGGTCCGCCTCAACGGCGGGAGCACCACCTGGCTGGGCTCCGTAGTCGCGGCCCTCGATGGACTCGCCCCCGCCCCCTGGATGGCCGCCGTCGGCGTCGTCCTGGTGCTCGTGGGGCTGTGGCTCGTGCTGAAGGCCTTCGGCCGCCGCACGCGCGACGCCCTCGCGGTGCGCGGCAGCAGCGGCGCCCACCTGACCACCGGTGACGTCGCGCGCCTGGTCACCGGCGCAGCGAGCCAGGTCGACGGCGTGCTCGACGCCCGGACCAGCGCGTCGCGCCGCACCGCGACGCTGTCGATCACCACCACCGGAACGCCCGGCACCGAGTCCCAGGCGCAGCAGGCGGCCGAGCGGGCGCTGTCGGCGCTGGCCAGCCCCCCGCGCGTCCGCGTGCGCGCCACCACCACTGGAGACCCCTCGTGAGCCGTCGCGTCCTCGGCCTGGACCGCTTCCTCGCCCTGCTGCTGGGCCTGGTGCTCATCGCCCTCGGCGCAGCCGTGGGCGCCTGGGGCCTCGGCCAGCTCACCCGCGTGTGGGCGTCCGCGCCCGAGCAGATCAGCACCGCCGGAGCGACGAGCGGCGTCCTCGAGGCGTCGTGGTGGGCAGGTGCCGCAGCTGCCGGCGCCGTCGTCCTCGGGCTGCTCGGCCTCTGGTGGCTCGTGGCTCACGTCCCGCGCCGCTCCACCGGACCGCTGCGCCTGAGCGGCTCCGACCGCTCCGGCGCCCTCCTGGTCGACGGCAGCTCCGCCGCCCAGACCGCCGCCGAGGTCCTCGCCGAGAC
>Ga0325403_1000078_pt1 | contig 47463 bp, 41 predicted proteins | sample PopdelMetagenome_19_FD_205665 | JGI IMG/M metagenome (GOLD analysis project Ga0325403, IMG submission 205665) | Populus deltoides microbial communities from Bellville, Georgia, United States - Xylem-PdKOR-R4 | ecosystem: Host-associated > Plants > Phyllosphere > Stem > Wood/Secondary xylem... | reverse complement strand
CGGCGGAGATCGCCTGCACCTCGTCTGCCGAGAGCTCCACCGAGGCGACGGCCAGCAGCGCCGGCAGCTGCTCGGGCCGGCTCGCGGAGGCGATCGGCACCGCCCCCAGGGCGCGCAGGTACGCCAGCGCCACGGTGGCGATCTCGGCGTCGCGGTCCTGCGCCACACCGCGGACGGCGTCGAGCACGGCCCAGCCGCTGTCGGTGAAGTGCTTGCCCTGCACGCCGCCGGCGCGGGGCGACGCCGGCAGCTCGCCGTCGCGGGAGTACTTGCCGGTGAGGAAGCCCGACGCGAGGGTCGAGTACGGCAGCTGCACCAGCCCGTGGCGCCGGGCGGCGTCCACCACCGCGGTGGCGGTCGGGACGACGGCGCTGCCCGGGTCCTGCACGGCCACGGGGCCGGGGACGCCCGCGCGACGGGCCGCCTCGACCGCGGCGTCGATGCGCTCCGGCGACCAGTTGCTCACCGCCCAGGCGCGGGCGCGCCCGTCGGCGACGGTGGCGGCGAAGGCCTCGACGACCTCCTCGACGGCGCGGCCGGGCTCGTCGCGGTGGGCGTAGAAGAGCGTGACGGCGTCGAGCTGAAGGCGCTCGAGGGACCCGTCGAGGGAGCGGGACACCGACGCCGGCGAGAGGTCGGTGGGGTCCTTCGCGCCGGTCTTCGTGGCCACGTGCACCGCGCCCTCGCTGGCGCCGCTGCGGGCGAGCCAGCGGCCGATGACCGCCTCGCTCTCGCCGCCGCTGTGGCCCTCGACCCAGGCGGAGTACACGTCGGCGGTGTCGACGAGGTTGCCGCCGGCCTCGCGGTAGGCGTCCAGGACGGCGTGGGAGGCGCCCTCGTCGGCGGTCCACCCGAAGACGTTGCCCCCGAGGCACAGGGGGAACAGACCCACCCCGGTGTCACCGAGGGCGACGGTGCCCGTCCCGGTGACCGAGGTGCTGCCGGTGGGGTCGGCGGGGGTGCTGGTGGGGGCGCTGGAGCTGGTGGTCATGGGCGAGCACTACCCGCGACCCGCCCCGGGATGCGTCAGCGGCGCGGCGGGCGCTCGGCGTCGGGCGGGGTGACCTGGTCCCAGCCCTTCAGCACGGGCTCGCGGATGGTCTCCCGCGGTCCCTCCCGGCGCGCGGTGCGCACGGCGTGCGCGACCATCGCGATGAAGAAGCCGATGAGGATGATCGTCCCCCAGAGGACGATCCCGACGATGCCCGAGCTCACCTCACCACGGTAGGCCCGCTGCCGGTGTGGTCCCGACCGGCGCCCTCGGGGGTGCTCCCGGTCACGTCGGCCCGCTGCGGCCCGCTCCGGCTCACGACGGGCGCCGGCCGCGGACGGGGTCTACCGTCCGCTGGGTGTCGACGCCGACAGCAGCCTCCGGGCAGGGCCCCTCCGCCACGGCTCCCGCGAAGGGCGGGCGCGGGCGCCGCGACAGGTCGCACTGGCTGTACATCGCCGTCATCGCGGCGGTGGTGCTCGGCGCCCTCGTCGGAGGCTTCTTCCCCGACGCCGGCTCGTCGCTGTCGGTGCTCGGCGAGGCGTTCGTCCGGCTGATCACGATGATGATCTCGCCGGTCATCTTCTGCACCATCGTGCTGGGCATCGGCTCGGTGCGGGCCGCGGCCACGGTCGGCAAGGTGGGCGTCCTCGCGCTCGTCTACTTCGTGGCGATGTCGACGTTCGCCCTCGCCATCGGTCTCGTGGTGGGCAACTTCGTGCACCCCGGAGACGGGCTGCAGGTGCAGGGCACCTACGAGCCGCCCGCGGGCGAGGCCGAGGAGGGCGGGTTCCTTCTCAACCTCATCCCGACCACGCTGGTCTCACCGCTCGTGCAGGAGCAGGTGCTCTCGACCCTGTTCGTGGCGCTGCTCGTGGGCTTCGCCATCCAGTCGCTCGGGGGCAGCACGGCCGAGGCTGCGCTGCGGGGCATCGGGACCTTCCAGAAGGTCGTCTTCAAGGTGCTGGCCATGATCATGTGGGTGGCGCCGATCGGGGCCTTCGGCGCCATCGCCGGGGTGGTCGCCGAGACCGGGTGGGACGCGCTGCTGGGCCTGCTGCGCATCATGCTGGCCTTCTACGCCACCTGCGCGATCTTCGTCTTCGGGGTCCTGGGCACGATCCTGCGCCTGGTGACGGGGGTGAGCGTCTTCAGCCTGCTGAAGTACCTGGGGCGGGAGGTCCTGCTGATCGTCTCGACGTCGTCGTCGGAGACGGCGCTGCCCCGCCTGATCGCCAAGATGGAGCACCTCGGCGTCGCGCGGCCCGTGGTCGGGATCGTCGTGCCCACCGGGTACTCGTTCAACCTCGACGGCACCGCGATCTACCTGACGATGGCGTCGATCTTCATCGCCGAGGCCACGGGGCAGCCGCTGAGCATCCCGGAGCAGGTCAGCCTCCTGGTCTTCATGATCATCGCCTCCAAGGGTGCTGCCGGGGTCACCGGGGCGGGCCTGGCCACCCTCGCTGCGGGCCTGCAGAGCCACCGGCCCGAGCTGGTCGGCGGGGTGGGGCTCATCGTGGGCATCGACAGGTTCATGTCCGAGGCCCGCGCGGTCACCAACTTCTCCGGCAACGCCGTCGCGACGCTGCTCGTGGGGCACTGGACGCGCCAGCTCGACCGCGAGCGGGTCACCGAGGTGCTGGCGGGCCGGAGGCCCTTCGACGAGGCCACGACGCTGGACGACGGACACGGCGGTGGCGCCCAGGACGCCGCGACGGAGACCGCTCGCGCAGACGCCGCCGACGCCGTCCACCGCTGACCGACCGCCGACCCACCCCTCACAGCGCGCTCCCAGCGCACCCTCGGACACTGCCGCCGTGACGCAGGTGGAGCGCGCTGAGCACGACGGGCCGGACCAGCCGGAGGGGTCGGTCGGTGCCGGGCAGGATCTCGCCCGCGGCCGGGTGGCCGCTGAGGTGCTGCTGGTGGCGGCGCTGTCGCTGGGGCGCTCCGGCGCGTACGCCGTGGTCCAGCTCATCGCGCTGGCGACGGCGGCCGGGGGTGTGGCCGCCGGCACCGCGACGCTGAACCCCTCGCGCAGCCAGCGCCCCTACCTCGACCTGACCTACCAGCTGCTGGGCATCGGCTTCGCGCTGGTGCCGGTCGCGCTGTGCCTGTTCCTGCTGGCCGGCGGGACGTCGGGCCGCGGGCCGCTGCTGCCGGCGCTCGGGCGCGCCTGCCGGCGGATCGGCTTCGACCTGCGCCGACCCGGCCGCGACCTGCTCCAGGGCGTCGGCCTGGCCGCCGTCATCGGGATCCCCGGCCTCGGGCTGTACTGGCTGGGGCGCCAGCTCGGGTTCACCGCCGACATCCGGGCGTCGGCGCTGGACACCCTGTGGTGGACCGTCCCGGTGCTCGTCCTGTCCGCGCTGCAGAACGCGGTGCTGGAGGAGGTCGTGGTCGTCGCGTACCTGCTCGACAGGCTCCCGCGCCTGGGACTGCGGCGCCCGCGCTGGCTCGGACGCCTGTCACCCCCGGCGTGGACCGTGGTGTGGGTGGTGGCCGCCAGCTCCCTGCTGCGCGGCAGCTACCACCTGTACCAGGGCTACGGACCGGGCTTCGGCAACCTGGTGATGGGCGTCGTGTTCGCCCTCGTCTACTGGCGCACCCGCCGCGTGATGCCGCTGGTGGTGGCGCACGCGCTGCTCGACGTCGTCGCGTTCGTGGGCTACCAGTACCTGGGTGCGGCGCTCGGGCTGCGCTGAGGCGTCGACGACCTCAGCGCAGCAGGTCCGCGAGGGCGTCGATCCCCGGGACCGCCAGATCGGGCTCGGTCATGACCGCCGGGTGCGGCCCCAGCGCTCCGGCGGGGCCGGGCCTGTCGACCCAGGCGGTGGTCAGCCCGACGCGGGCGGCGCCGTCGACGTCCCACGGGTGCACGGCCACGAGCAGCGCCTCCGCAGGCGTCACCCCGGCCTGGTCGAGCGCCCAGGCGTAGGTGCCGGGAGCGGGCTTCCAGAGGCCGCCGGGGGCGTCGGCCACCGACAGCGCCCCCTCCACGAGGTCGCCGGCGCCACCCGCGGCGAGCAGGCGGTCCGTGGTGCCTGCCGCCCCCTGGGACAGCGGCACCAGCCGCAGGCCGAGCTCCCGCAGCGCCTGCAGGCCGGGGAGCACGTCGGGGTGCAGGGGCAGCTCGCCCACCGCCTCGACGACGGCGAGCGCGGCCTCCTCCAGCCGCTCGGCGGGCAGGCCGGCGTGGTGGAGCACCGAGCGGGCACCGGCGAGGGCGACGTCGGCGAAGCGCTGCGCGTCGCCGTGCAGCGTCAGGGCGATCCCGTCGCGGACCACCCCGGCGAGCCAGGCCTGCGCGAGGTGGCCCGGCGCGCCGACGGCCTCGAACGCCCCCGCCAGCTGCGACGTGTCGGTCAGCGTCCCGTTGACGTCGAGGAGCACCACGCGCAGCGGGGGCTCGGCGCCGTCGCGGGCGTCGCCCCCCTCGCGCGCGGCGTCGCGGGAGGTGTCGGCCGTCGGGGTGGCGAACCTGTCGTCGCCGGGAACGGTGCTCACCGCACGAGCCTCCCCCGGGCCCCGCGCTCCCGCCTCACGAGCAGCTCACGAGCAGCTCACGAGCAGCTCACGAGCGGGGGACGAGCAGCTGGGTCGCCGCGAGCTCCCGGTACAGGGGCGTGGTCTCCAGCAGCTCGGTGTGGCGACCCGCACCGACCACGCGACCGCCGTCGAGCACCACGATCTGGTCGGCGTCCACCACCGTCGAGAGCCGGTGGGCGACGACGACGAGCGCCGTCCCCCCGCCGTGGCGCTGCACGGCGGCGAGCGCCTCGGCCAGGGCCGCCTCGTTGCGGGCGTCGAGGCTGGCGGTGGGCTCGTCCAGGAGGAGCAGCTCGGGGCGGGCCAGCAGCGACCTGCAGATGGCCAGGCGCTGGCGCTCACCGCCGGAGAGCATCACCCCGCCCTCGCCGACCTGCGCCTCCAGGCCGAGGGGCGACCGGGTGGCCAGCGCCGTGAGCCCGACGGCCGCGAGCACCTCGGCGACCTCCGCACCGGTGGCGCTCGGCGCGGCCAGCAGGAGGTTCTCGCGCAGCGTCCCCGCGAGCACGGGGGCCTCCTGCTCGACGTAGCCCAGGCGGGCGCGCAGGGCGGCGCGGGGCAGGTCGCGCAGGTCGGTGCCGTCGAGGCGGATGCTGCCGGAGGTCGGGTCGTCGAAGCGCTCCAGCAGCCCGAGCAGCGTCGACTTGCCGGCGCCGGAGGGGCCGACCAGGGCGGTGCGGGTGCCGCGCGGCACGCGGAACGAGACGCCGTCGAGCACGGACCGGTCGCTGCCGCGGTGGGCGAAGGAGACGCCGTCGAGCTCGAGCAGCGGTGGTGCGCCACCCGGCTGCGGGGAGGTCGTGGTGGCGCTGCGGGGCCGGGGTCCCGGGTCCTCCGGGTCGAGCGCGAGGACCTCCTCGACGCGTTCCAGCGCACCGAGCCCGAGCTGCAGCTGGGAGTAGGCGCCGAGCAGCTGTCCCAGGGGCATGACGAGCAGGAACAGGTACAGGATGAACGCCACCAGCTCGGAGACGCCGAGGGCGCCGCTGGCCACGCGGTAGCCGCCGACGCCGAGGACGGCCACGAAGGCCCCCTGCACCGAGACGCCGACCAGCGGGGTGATGAGCGCCTGCACCCGGGCGGCCCGGACGCCGGCGTCGTAGGCCTGGCCCGCGGCGGCGCCGACGGCCTCGACCTCCCGGTCGGTGGCGCCGGAGGCGCGCAGGGTCCTCACCGCTCCCAGGGCCCGCTCGACGGCCGCGGTCATCGCCCCGACGCGCTCCTGGGAGGCGCGGGCCAGGGCGCGCAGCCGCCGGCCCACCGAGACCCCGGCGACCATCCCGACGGAGACCGCGGCGAGGGTGACGAGCAGGAGCACGGGGTCGACCAGCGCCATCGCGACCACCGCGCCGACGGCCACGACCACGGAGGAGGCCACCTCGACGAGCCCGGAGGTCACCACCGCCCGCAGCAGGGTCGTGTCGGCGCCGACGCGGGAGATGAGGTCGCCGGTGCGGCGGGCGTCGATCTCGGCGACGGGCAGGCGCAGCAGCCTGTCGACCAGGCGGCGGCGGGTGCCGAGGACGACGCCCTCGGCGGTGCGCTGGAGCAGGTACTGCTGCGCCGCCCCCAGCACGGAGGCCGCCACGAGCACGACGACGACGGCCACGACGGCTCCGCCCGCCGGCCGGGAGCCCTCGACGGTGGTGATGACCCGGCTGACGAGCAGCGGCTGCGCCAGGGACGCTGCTGCCCCCACGAGCGACAGCGCCGCGGCCCCGAGCAGCGGCCCGCGGTGCTCGCGCAGGTGCGGCAGCAGCGTCCGCAGCCCCGTCGTCGGCGTCGGCGTCGTCGTCGGGCTCGGGGTCGGTGGGCTCACGACCGCGCGCCGGTCACGACGCCGGGGCGGGCGGGTCCGACGACCGCCGCCAGCAGCAGCGCGAGCGCCGCGCCGGTGCACCAGCCGGCCAGCACGTCGGTCAGCCAGTGCGCCCCCAGGTAGACCCTCGTGAGCCCCACCGCCAGCGCGAACGCCCCCGCGGCGCCCACCGCGAGCGCCCGCGCCCAGGCGCTGCGGAGGGCGAGCACGGCCAGGACGGCCAGCGCGGTGGCCAGCGAGGCCGACGCCGTGGCGTGGCCGCTGGGGAAGGACGGGTCGAGCGGTGCCTCGAGGGCGTCGGCGGCGGGTGGCCGCGCCCGGTCGACGAGGCGCTTGGCGCTGGCGCTGACGGCCGGCGACAGGCCCACCACCAGCACGGCGCACAGCACGGGCCGCCACGAGCGCCACCGCAGCGCCAGGGGCACGGCGACCGCCGCCGCCAGCACCGACCGGTAGGGCGTGGTGCCGAGGTCGGAGAGGGCGTGCACCACCGGCGTCAGGCCGGGCGAGCGCAGCGCCTCACCGGCGGCCTTCGCGGGCGCGTCGAGACGGGCCAGCAGCCCGTCGTGGGTGACGTCGGCCCAGACGGCCACGGCCAGGGCCAGCAGCACCACCGCCGCGACGAGCAGCCGGCGTCGCGCGGTGCGCGTCACCGCCCCCACCCGCTGAGCAGCCGGGAGGTGCGCGCACCCGCGTCAGCGGCGGTGGCGCGCAGCATCGGCCCCAGCGGCGCGGTGGACATCAGCGCCAGCTCCTCCCGGGGCGCGGTGAGCCCGTCGAGGAAGCGCAGCACCCGCTCCGGCGGGTTGCGGCGGAAGAGCCTGACGAAGAAGCCGGGCCCGTCGAGCCCGCCCGCACCGGGTCCCGTGAGCAGGCCGCGCAGCACGAGGGCGTCCATCCAGGCGTGGCGGCGGGGGTAGGGGCGCGGCAGCTCGACGCGGTCGCCCGCGGCCCCGCCGACGAGCTGGCGGGCCAGGGCGCGGGCGTCGCGCTGCATCGCGGAGAACGCGTAGCCGGTGGCGGGGCGCACCGCGCCGCCCGCCGTCCCCAGGCGCAGCACCCGGCTGCGGACCAGGCCCGGCGGCGGGGAGGCGCGCCGGGAGAAGACCGCATCGGTCATGGGGATGGCGCCGGTCTCCGAGTGCTCGACCGCGCCCCCGGAGGTCCCCAGCACCCGCTGGCGGTACGCGGCCAGCTCGGTCGCCTGGGTCGCCCGGTCGAGCAGCTCGGGGACGAAGGCGGTGTGCTCCACCAGGGCGGTGGAGGCGTCGGTGGGCAGGCAGTAGCCGAACGCCAGACCCGTCGTCGGCTGCGGCACCGAGAAGTCCATGAGCACCGCCCGCGCGGGGTCGACCACCGCCGCGGGGACCCTGACCCGCTCGCCGAGGAAGTGCTGGACCAGCGAGCTGGTCGCCGTCCGCGAGGGCGGGGCGGGCCGGGAGTCGAGCACCAGGGACGCGCGCACCTCACCGGCCCCCGTGGTGACGACGGCCCCCGAGCCGTCCTCGCGCACCGCCTCCGCGGTCGTGGCGAGGTGCTCGACCTCGAGGACACCGCGCTCGCGGGCGCGGTCGACCAGCGAGGCGACGTGGGTGTAGTAGTCCTCCCCGCGGAGCATCGCGTACCGCAGGCGCCCCAGGTCGAGGGGCAGGTCCGCACCGTCGGGCGCGATGACGTGCACCGCGTCCCAGGCGCGGTGGACCGCGGGGGCCAGCGCCGCCTCGGCGGCGGAACCGCGCTCCACCCAGGAGCACCAGGTGCGGTCGGCGGGGCGCTCGAGCAGCCGGTCGAGGGGGTCGACGACGACGACGCGCAGCGGCGTGCGACCGCCACCACCGGCGCCGTGGCGCTCGTCCAGGGCCAGCGCGAGGTGGTGGAGCACCGCCGTCCCCGCTCCGCCGGAGCCCAGGAGCACCGCGTCTGCCGGGAGGGACCCTCGTCGCACCCCCCGATGCTCGCCCACGGGTGGGAGATCGTCACGCGGAGGGGCCCCGGGTGAGCGCTACCGTGTCGCCCGTGAGCACCCTCGTGACCACCGAGCGCCTCGTCGTCCGCGACTGGGAGCCCTCCGACGTCGCCGCGGCGCTGGCCGTCTTCGGTGACGACCGCGTCGCCCGCTGGCTGGCCCCGGCCGCCGAAGCGGTGGCCGACGAGGCGGAGATGCTCGAGCTGTTCGAGGCGTGGGAGCGCGAGCAGGTCCGCCAGGACGGCGACCTGGAGCAGTTCGTCGGCCGCTGGGCCCTGGCCCGCAAGGACGACGGCGTCGTCGTCGGCGCCCTGGTGCTCCGCACGATGCCGCCGCACGACGCCGACCTCGAGATCGCCTGGCAGCTCGCCCCGGAGCACTGGGGCCACAGCTACGCCAGCGAGGGCGTGCGGGGGCTGGCGGCCTGGGCCTTCGAGCAGGGCGCCGCCGAGGTGTTCGCCGTCATCCGGCCCGGCAACGAGCGCGGCGAGTGGATCGCCCGCCGGCTGGGCATGGAGTGGGTCGGCGAGACCGACAAGTACTACGACCTGCACCTGCGCGCGTTCCGGCTGCGCCCGAGCGACCTCGCCCCGCCGGACCCCGTCACCACCGGGATCATCCCCGTCGTCAAGGCGACGCCGCCCCCCGCCTGACGCGGGTCCCGGCGCCGTCCGAGACCGCCCCGCCGGGGCCTCAGCGCCGCCGGCGGCCCTCGTCGGAGCGCACCCGCCGCGGGAACCGCTGCGCCAGCGCCACCCGGACCGGGGGCACCACCACGCCCTCCGCGGCCAGTTGCGCCCTGACCTTCCGCCGGGTCGCCAGCACCCCGACGAGGCCGACCGCCCACACCACGTACTGGACGCTGAACGCGGTGCGGAAGTCGTCGAGGGAGTAGTCGCCGCCGGTCGCGTCGAGGACCACCCCGACGGCCAGCACCACCACCAGGCTCGCGACGAACCCGCCGACGTTGACGATGCCGGTCGCCGTGCCCTGCCGGTCCGCGGGGTTGAAGGTGCGGGCGTAGTCGAAGCCCACCATCGACCCCGGGCCACCGCTGGCCAGCGCCAGCACCAGGACCCCGAGCAGCCACAGCGGCGCAGGACCGGGCCAGGCGATGACCGCCGTCCACGCGGCCGCGTTGAGCCCCACGATGGTCAGCACCAGCCACGACCGCCGCAGCGGGTGGCGCGAGACCAGCACCCCCAGGAGGGGACCGGCCACCAGACCGGCCACCACGTACGTCGTGAAGAGCGCGCTGACCACCGTCTGCGGGACCCCCTCGCCCCGCTCCAGGAAGGGGAAGCCCCACATCAGCGCGAACACGGTGCCGGGGAACTGCGTGACGAAGTGGCTCCACAGCCCCAGCCGGGTGCCGGGGTGGCGCCACGCCCGCACCAGGTCGTGACCCGCCTTCGACCAGCTCAGCGGCGGTCCCGAGCGCGAGCGCACCCCGGGGGCGTCGCGCACCACGACGGCGACCAGCACCGCTGCCACCACGCCCAGCGCCGCGGCGGACGCGAACGCCGTCGTCCACCCCCGCACCGCCAGCAGCGCCACCAGCGGCACCGCGGAGAGCACCTGGCCCACCTGGCCCACCAGACCGGTCAGCTGCGTCACCACCGGCGCGTGCCGCGCCGGGAACCAGGCGCCCACCAGCCGCAGCACGCTGATGAACGTCAGCGCGTCACCGGCACCCACGAGCACCCGGCCCAGCACCGCCAGCGGCAGCACCGCCCCCACCGCGAGCACGAGCTGCCCCGCGGCCATGAGCAGTCCGCCCGCGACCACGAGGCGCCGCGTGCCGTACCGGTCGAGCAGCACCCCCGCGGGCACCTGCAGCGCCGCGTAGACCACCAGCTGCAGCACCGTGAACAGCGCCACGGCGCTCGCGGTGGTGCCGAACCTCTCCACGGCGTCGAGCCCGGCGACCCCGAAGGAGGTCCGCTGGAGCACGGCGACCACGTAGGCCGCCACCGCCACCGCCCAGACCGTCCAGGCGCGCCACGGTGATCGGGGGCTCGCCACGGCACCAGTCTGGCGGGTGGTCAGACGTCGAGCTCGAACCAGACGACCTTGCCGACGGGCGCGTCGTCGACGCCCCAGCGCCGGGCCACCACGTCGAGGATGGCCAGACCGCGGCCGTCCAGGGCGCCGGCGTCGTTCTTCTGCACCCTGGGGCGGCGGGAGTTGTCGTCGGCCACGCGCACGCCGACCCGGCGCCCGTGGACGGCCAGCTCGAGGTGGACGTCGCTGCGGCCGTGGAGGACGGCGTTGGTGACCACCTCGCTGACGAGCAGCTCGAGGGTCTCGAGCTCGTCCTCCCCGACGCCGGCGCCGCGGCAGCGCTGCACCACGAGCCGGCGCGCAGCTCCCGCGGAGGCGACGTCGCACGGGAGGTCGAAGGAGACCCGGACCGTGTCGAGGGGAGGGAGGTGGCGCGCCATGGGGATCTCAGTGTCTCCCGGCGGCGGAAGACGGCAACCGCCGGCCGTCACAGCGCGTGACGACCGGCGGTCGGGGTGCGGGGCCGGGTGCCGGCCCGCGGGGCTCAGCGAGCGGTGTAGGTGAGGCAGGCGGCGGTGTCGGCGCCGCTGGCGCCCGCGCCCACGCGGATGGAGCTGGCCGAGCACTCGAGGTCGGCGTTGAACGTGCACTCGGTGCGCGAGCAGGCGCCCACCTGGGCGACGACCTTGTCCAGGCCGCCCTTGGTGCCGAGCGGGATGAACGTGCCGCAGTCGGCGGAGCCGTCACCGCCGCTGACGGTGATGGCGAACGCGTGGCAGCCGTCGTGGTTGTAGGAGCAGCCGGCGACGGTGCACTCGCTGACGGCGGGCATCTCGAGCGTGGCCATGGTGACCTCCAAGGTCGTCGGAAAGGCAATTCGACCGGCCCACCATAAACCGGTGATCACCACTTCCGCCACTGCGACACCCCAGGTCAGAGCCCGTTCGAGATAAACAACGACATCCTTTTCATATTCGGTGAGGCTGCCCTCACGAGAAAGAGGAAGGGCAGCCTCACCAGCATTCGGTGAGGCTGCCCTTCCTCTTTCGGAGGTGCTCCGCGTCAGCGGTACGACGAGGTGGTGTACGTCGTCGTCGTCCCACCGCGACGGCCGCTGCCGCCGCGGCCCTGGCCGCCGCCGGAGCGCTGCCCGGTGCCACGACCGCCGGCCGCGCCCCGACCGCCCGAGCCACCGCGGCCGCCCGAGCCGCCGCGCCCCGCGGAGGAGCGGGCGGGCTGCTGCTGCACCGGGGACTCCGGGGCCGGCTCGACGTGGGGGGCGACCTCACCGGTGAGGCGCAGGACGACGTCGGAGGTCGCCGTCGTGCGCTGGTGCTGCTCGGCGGTGATGCGCGCCTGGCGCATCATCACGGCCACCTCGCGGTTCTGCTCCGGCAGCACCACGGTGACCACGTCACCACCCGAGCCGGCGCGCGCCGTGCGCCCGGAGCGGTGCAGGTACGCCTTGTGCTCGGTCGGCGGGTCGACGTGGACGACGAGCTCCACGTCGTCCACGTGGATCCCGCGGGCCGCGATGTCGGTGGCGACCATCACCTTCACCTCGCCGGAGGAGAAGGCGTCGAGGTTCCGCACCCGGGCGTTCTGCGACAGGTTGCCGTGGAGGTCGACCGCGGGGATCCCCTGGGCGGTGAGCTGCTTGGCCAGCTTCTTGGCCTGGTGCTTGGTGCGCAGGAACAGCACGCGGCGCCCGGTGCCTGAGGCGAGGTGGCGCACGACGTCGTTCTTGGCGCCGGCGTCCGAGACGTGGAGCGCGTGGTGGGTCATCGCCGGCGGCGGCGCGGTGGCGCTGTCGACCGAGTGGGTCAGGGGGTTCACGAGGAAGCGCTTGACCAGCACGTCGACGCCGTTGTCCAGCGTCGCGGAGAACAGCAGGCGCTGCCCGCCGGCCGGGGTGGCGTCGAGCAGGCGGCGCACACCGGGCAGGAAGCCCAGGTCGGCCATGTGGTCGGCCTCGTCCAGGACGGTGACCTCGACGCCGGCCAGGGTCAGCTCGCGCTGGCGCAGCAGGTCCTCCAGGCGGCCCGGGCAGGCGATGACGATGTCGACGCCCCCGGCCAGGGCGGTGACCTGACGGCCCTGCGGGACGCCGCCGAAGATCACGGTGGTGCGCAGGCCGGCGGCCTTGGCCAGCGGCTCGACGGTCGCGGCGATCTGGGTGGCGAGCTCGCGGGTCGGGGCGAGCACGAGCCCGCGGGGGCGGCGGGGTGCCCGCGCTGCGGAGCCGGCGGCCACGCGCGCCACCAGCGGGAGCGCGAAGGCGATGGTCTTGCCCGAGCCGGTGCGCCCGCGGCCGAGCACGTCGCGGCCCGCGAGGGTGTCGGGCAGCGTGGCGGCCTGGATGGGGAACGGGCTCGTGACGCCGGACGCGGCGAGGCTCGCCACGAGCGGGGCCGGGACGCCGAGGGCGGCGAACGACGGGGCCGAGGCGTCGGCGGCGGTGGTCGCGGGGCCGGTGCCGGCGACCGGGGCCGCGGGCGTCACGGCGACGGGGGCCACCGGGGCGGGGGCCGCGGCGGCAGGGCGGACGGGCCGCTGCGCGGGCACCCCGGCGGAGCGGTCGGCGGGAGCGGCGTCGCGGGGGGCCTGGTCAGCAGCCGGGGGGCCCTGGGGCGAACCGCTGCGGCCGCGGCCGCCGCGGCGCCGGCGCGGGGCGCCGGAACCGGCCTCGCGGGCCGGGCCCTGCGCGCTGTGGCCGGGGCCGCTGTGGCCCGGCGCGCTGTGGCCGGGGGTGTGGTGACCGGGGGTGGTGGGCATGGGAGTCCTGTCGTCTCGTGCCCCGGGCACGCGCAGGGCGCGGCAGCAGGGCGTCGGGCGGGCCCTCTGGGGGCAGCTCGGGGCGTGTCACCTCCCGCCGGGGCGTCACGCCGGCGCGGCGCGGGAGGTGGTGCTGGGGGATCGGCGGCCCGGGCCGAGCGCTCGCGCTCGTCGTCCCAGGCGCTGCCGCGCACCCCCAGTGTGCCCCATGCCGCCCGCTCCCCGACACCGACACGCCACATCCGTCTCACGTGGAACATGCGCCCCATCGGTCACACCACCGGTTCACCAGGTCGGCGGATCGGCGGCCTGCAGCGCCTCGTCTCCCACCGAGAAGGTGCGCACCCGCCCCACACCCGTGTGCGGCCCCTCGAAGCGGATCGTCACCCGCCCCACGCCCGACCCCTGCACCCAGCCGTGACCGTGCTCCGCGTGCACCACGTCCTGGCCCGGACGCCACTGCCGCTCTGCGGGCGCCGCGGCAGCCGGCGGCGCGGTGACCTCGACCTCCCCGGGCTCCCCGGTCTTCCCGGTCTCCTCGGTCTTCCCGGTCTCCTCGGTCTCCTCGGACTCCTCCACCGCCTCGACGGCACCGGGGGCGTCGTCGGGGGCGTCGTCGCCGTTCCCGGCCTCCACGTCGGCGAGGACCGCCAGGAGGTCCGTCTGCACCGGGGCGTCGAGGTCGTCGGTCGCGCCCACCAGCCCCGAGACGCCCACCCCGAGCAGCCTCAGGCCACCGGTCGCATCGATCGCCTGCAGCAGCGGGAGCGCGGCCGCGACGATCTCCTCGGCGCTGGCGACGGTCCCCGCGCCCGTCGTCGTCCCGGCGGCCGTCGTCGCCGAGCGGGCCAGGGTGGAGAAGTCGTAGCGCTTGGCCTTGACCGTCACGGTGCGTCCGCGCAGGTCCGCCGCCTGCAGCCGCTCCGCCACGCGGCCGGCGATCCTGCGCAGCTCCCCGGCGAGCACCGCCCTGTCGACGACGTCGGTGGCGAAGGTCTCCTCCGCGGAGACGGACTTCGCCTCGCGCTCGGGCACCACGGGCCGGTGGTCGACGCCGAGGGCCGCCGCGTGGAGCGCCGCGCCGGCAGCTCGACCCAGCAGACCGACCAGCTCGCGCTCGTCGGTGGCCGCGAGCTGCCCGACGGTGCTCACGCCCAGTCCCGCCAGGCGCGCCTGCGTGGCCGGTCCCACGCCGGGCAGGCTCCGGACGCCCAGCGGCGCCAGCACCGACCGCTCCTGCCCGGCGGGGACGACCAGCAGCGCGTCGGGCTTGCGCAGGTCAGAGGCGACCTTCGCGACGAGCTTGCTCGTCCCCACGCCCACCGACGCGGTCAGCCCCACCTCGGTGCGCACCCGCTCGCGGAAGGCCGCCACGGCGGCGAGCACGCCGTCGTCCTCCGGGCCGGTGGAGGAGCCGGACAGGTCGACGTACGCCTCGTCGAGGGAGAGCGGCTCCATCAGGCCCGCGGGTCCGGCGAGCTCCGCGAGCAGTGCCATGACCTGCGACGACGCCGTGCGGTACGCCGCGAACCGCGGCGAGAGGTAGGCCGCCCACGGACAGGCCCGCCGAGCCGCCGCCGTCGGCATGGCCGAGCCGACCCCGAAGGCCCGCGCCTCGTAGGACGCCGTGGCGACGACCCCCCGCCAGGCGGTGCCCCCGACGACCACCGGCTTGCCCCGCAGGGAGGGCTTGTCGCGCTGCTCGACGGCCGCGTAGAAGGCGTCGAGGTCGACGTGCAGGACCGTCCGGCCGGCCGGGCCCGCGGGAGTGGGCGGCACCCGCTGACGGTAGGCGCCCGGAGCGCCGTGCGCTCGTGCCGCAGCCGGCGACCGGACGCGACCGGACGCAGACCACCACCGGCCGTCCACGGATCTGGCCGGAATCCCACCAGAACCTGTCGGAGACGGACAGATCCTGCGTAGGTTGTGGGCGTTCGCCCCGCAGCGCTGGGCCCCGGTCGACCGCGTCGCCCGCCGGGACCGCGCACGCCCGGGGCCCGCCGACACGGAGGTCAGGACCCTTGCGCTCATCCACGGCACGCCACCGCGCCCAGCCGCAGCCGAACCGGGTGGCGCGCCGCGCGCTCGGGATCGCCGCCACCGCCGCCGTCGCCGCCGCGCCCGCGGTGGCCCTCGCCGCTCCGGCGTCCGCGGCCAGCGGGGCCACGTGGGACCGCCTGGCCCAGTGCGAGAGCACCGGTGACTGGTCGATCAACACCGGCAACGGCTACTACGGCGGCCTGCAGTTCTCCGCCAGCACCTGGAAGGCCTTCGGCGGGGGTGACCACGCCTCCCGCGCCGACCTCGCCACCCGCGAGCAGCAGATCGCCACGGCCGAGAAGGTGCTGGCCCGGCAGGGCTGGGGCGCCTGGCCCGCGTGCTCGCGCAAGCTGGGCCTGGGCAACGCCGACAAGGCGGGCACGGCCGCTGCGGCACCGTCGGCACCCGACGTGGCACGGGCGGCGCAGGCTTCGCGCTCGGCGGCTCGCACCGCTGCTCCGGCGGCGCCGAGCGGCTCGTACACGGTGGGCGCCGGCGACACCCTCGCCTCGATCGCCGCGGCCCGCGGCACCACCTGGCAGGCCATCTGGTCGGCCAACAAGGGCGTCATCGGCAGCAACCCGAACCGCATCTTCTCGGGTCAGGTCCTGAGCGTCTGAGCCGCTCGACCGGCGGCCGCGGATCGCCGGGCTGACCTCGACGGACACTCGTCGGGGCCGGCTCGGTCGTTCGCCCGGACGATCATGGTGACGCAGAGCGACCCCTGACGGGGAGGTCGACACTCTGAGTGATGTGTGTCAGTTTGGGTCGCGATGACTGAAATGACTCGAACCTCCCGCGTCCGACGTCCCTCGACCCGTCGCCTCCTCGCAGGCGTCGCAGCAGCATCGCTCCTGACCGCTCCGCTGGTGGCCCTCACCGGGACCGCCGCGCAGGCCGCCTCCGGCTCCACGTGGGACCGCCTCGCCCAGTGCGAGAGCACCGGCGACTGGTCCACCAACACCGGCAACGGCTACTACGGCGGCCTGCAGTTCTCGCAGAGCACCTGGCAGGGCTTCGGCGGCGGGCAGCACGCCTCCCGCGCCGACCTGGCCTCCCGCGCCGGGCAGATCGCCACCGCCGAGAAGGTCCTGGCCGTCCAGGGCTGGGGCGCCTGGCCCTCCTGCTCCAAGAAGCTCGGCCTGACGAACGCCGACAAGGGCGGCTCCGCTGCAGCCGACGAGGTGACCGCCTCCCGCAGCGCGTCGAGCGCCTCCCGCTCCAGCGACCGCGCCTCGGCCCCCGCCGCTGCCTCGAGCGGCTCCTACGTGGTGCGCGGAGGAGACACGCTGTCGCGCATCGCCGCGGCCCACGGCACGTCGTGGCAGGCCCTGCACGCGGCGAACGCCGCCGTCATCGGCTCCGACCCGGACCGCCTCGTGGTGGGGACCACCCTCTCCGTCTGACCCGCCCGTCTGACCCGCCCGTCTCAACGCTCCCGGCGTGCACGCCGCCGTCTTAGGCATGCCTAACATGGCGTGGTGCATGCAGACGTGGTGCGGACCGAGAAGCTGACCCCCAGCCTCGTAAGGGTGGTGCTCGGCGGCCCCGGGCTCGACGGCTTCACCATGGCCGACGGCACCGATGCCTACGTCAACCTGGCCTTCGCGCCCGACGGCGCGCCCTACGGCCCGGTGTTCGACCCCCAGGAGGTGCGCGGGCTGGGGCTCCCCCGGGAGCTCCAGCCCGTGCGCCGCCGCTACACCGTCCGCTCGTGGGACCCGGTGGTCCGCGAGCTGGCGATCGACTTCGTGGTGCACGGCGACGAGGGCGTCGCAGGCCCCTGGGCCGCGGCTGCCCGGGCCGGTGACGTGCTCGTCCTCGAGGGCCCCGCGTGCGGTTACCGGCCCGACGCCGAGGCCGCCTGGCACCTGATGCTGGGCGACGAGTCGGCGCTGCCGGCCGTCGCGGCGTCCCTGGAGGCGCTGCACCCCGACGCGCGCGCCGTGGTGCGCCTGGTCTGCGACGGACCCGAGCACCGAGTGCCGCTGTCGAGCCCCGGTGACGTCGACGTCGCCTGGCTCCACCGCACGGGCACCGCTGCGGACGCCGAGCTGCTCGTGGAGGCCACCCGCGCGCTGGAGTTCCCGCCCGGGCAGGTGCACGCCTTCGTCCACGGTGAGGCCGAGGAGATCCGGTCGGTGCGGCGCCACCTGCTCGTCGAGCGCGGGATGCAGCGCTCGGACATGTCGTGCTCGCCCTACTGGCGCCGCACGATGACCGACGAGGCGTGGCGCGCGGTGAAGCGCGACTTCGTCGCGGCGATGGACGCCGACGTCGCCTGAGGCGCTCCTTCGGCTGGCGGGCCGTCGGCAGGAGGCGTCAGCCGGCGGCCATGTCGACGAACCGCGAGTAGTGGCCCTGGAAGGCCACCACGATCGTGTCCGTCGGCCCGTTGCGGTGCTTGGCGACGATGAGGTCGGCCTCGCCCGCGCGGGGGCTCTCCTTCTCGTAGGCGTCCTCGCGGTGCAGCAGGATGATCATGTCGGCGTCCTGCTCGATCGCCCCTGACTCGCGCAGGTCCGACATGGCCGGCCTCTTGTCGGTGCGCTGCTCGGGGCCGCGGTTGAGCTGCGAGATCGCGATCACGGGGACCTCGAGCTCCTTGGCGAGGAGCTTCAGCGCGCGGGAGAACTCCGAGACCTCCTGCTGGCGGCTCTCGACCTTCTTGCCCGACGTCATCAGCTGCAGGTAGTCGATGACGACCAGCTTGAGCCCGTGCTGCTGCTTGAGTCGCCGGCACTTCGCGCGGATCTCCATCAGCGTCATGTTGGGGCTGTCGTCGATGAACAGCGGGGCCTCGCTGACCGCGCCCATGGTCTTGGCCAGACGGGTCCAGTCCTCCTCGCGCATCGTGCCCTTGCGCATGTGCTGGAGCGGCACCTTCGCCTCCGCGGACAGCAGGCGCATCGTGATCTCCGTCTTGCCCATCTCCAGGGAGAAGACGACGGCGGGCATGTTGTTCTTGATCGACGCCGAGCGGAGGATGTCGAGCCCGATCGTGGAGTTGTGCGTCGGCACCATCGACCGCGTCGCCAGGTAGAGGTGCGACGGGTGCTCGATCTCGATGCACCGCACCGGCACGCTCGCGACCGGCGTGGCGCTGACGACGGACCGCTGGCGCGTACGAGCCGTGCCCGGTCGACGACGGTCCTTGTGCGCCAGCTGCTTGCGCCCGAGGCGGAAGACCTCGTCCTCCGTCGTGAAGGTGATCGTGGAGCAGGTCGACCGCGCGGCGTCCCGGGTCCTGGCCTGCTCCCTGGACACCCCGCAGCGGTACCCCAGGCCCACGACGAGCTCCTGGACGTCCAGCGCCAGCCGGTCGTCGGTCACGGCGAGCTGGACGCCGCCGGTGCCGTCCACCGTTCCGCCGCTGTCGAGGAGACCGGCCAGGAGCGCCCGTCGCTGCGACTCGCTGCTCCTGAGGTACGCCGCGGGGACGTGCTTCTGCCCCAGCACGCCGAGACCCCGCAGGAGGGCCAGGACGGACCCGCGCTCGTCGTGGCACGACGCGCAGCGACGAGGACCCGTCGACGGCAGACCGCAGTCCGGGCACGTGGGAGCCGGCCAGGGCGCACTGACCGCCTCCGCCTGGCCGCCGCACGAACGCCCGCACGTGCGCTCCTGCGACGTGCGGGGGTGGGGGGTCGCTCCGCAGACGACGCAGGACCGGTCCGAGACCTCCGGGTGCAGGAGGGACCACCCGTAGCTGGTGGTGGTGCCGAGGCGGCGCACCTCGTACCCCTCGGACTCGAGGTGCATGACGACCTCGGGGTCAGTGGTGGAGATGCGAGCCGCGTCCGTGTGACCGACACCGAGCCACACGCCCAGGGCGTAGGGGGCGATGGGCAGCTGCCGGTCGTCCAGGGCCAGCGGCGCAGCGACCGCCACGGTGTGCTCGGCACGGCCGTCAGCAGTGCTGCACCGCACCGCCCGCGCGATCTCCTCTGTGGTGCGGATCCGCGGCGGGGCTCCCCTGCGACGCTCGGACCGGTCCTGCGTGGCCCACTGGTGCTGGGCGTCGGCGACGACCGTCGTCCCGTCGTCGAAGACCACCTCGTAGCAGGGCCGGTCGACCATGACCTCGGTGGCCGCGACGACGCGGGTGGGCGTGCCGTCGGCGGCGATGACCTCGTCACCCACGGCCACCTCGCCCATCGTCGTCCAGCCGGTCGGCGTGGGCAGGGGGGTGTCGAGCGCCAGGGCCTTGCCGATGGCGGGCCGGGCGGCGATGACGATCATCTGGCCGCCGTGGAGGCCGTTGGTGAGGGCGTCGAGGTCGGTGAACCCGGTGGGGACGCCGATCATCCCGTCGCCGCGGTGGCTGGAGGCCTCGATCTCGTCGATCGTCGCCTCGATCGTCGAGCCCAGGGGCACGTAGTCCTCGGTCTGGCGCTGGTCGGTGACCGCGTAGACCTCTGCCTGGGCGGTGTTGACGAGCGCGTCGACGTCACCGCCCTCGGCGCTGTACCCGAGCTGGACGATGCGGGTGCCGGCCTCGACGAGGCGGCGGAGCACGGCGCGCTCGCGCACGATGCGGGCGTAGTAGCCGGCGTTGGCAGCGGTGGGCACCGAGGAGATCAGCGTGTGCAGGTACGCCTGCCCGCCGACGCGGCCGATCTCACCCTTGCGGGTCAGGGTCGCGGCGACGGTGATGGCGTCGGCCGGCTCGCCGCGGCCGTACAGGTCCATGATCGCGTCGTAGACGAGCTCGTGGGCCGGGCGGTAGAAGTCGGTGCCGCGGATCTGCTCGACGACGTCGGCGATGGCGTCCTTGCTGAGCATCATGCCGCCGAGCACGCTCATCTCGGCGGCGACGTCCTGCGGCGGGGTGCGACCCAGCTCCTCGCTGGGGCCGCCGGAGGACTCGTAGTGCTCCAGGTCAGCCAGTGACATCCGCGCCCGCCCTCCCGTCCTGCCCCGAGCGGTCTCCCGCTCCTCCTGGTCCTGCTCCTGCGCCCGGTCGCGAACGCCCGGTCACCCGCACATCAAGCCATGCACCACTGACATCCCGGCGACCCCACCCGGCGACCCGCCCGGCGACCCACCCGGCGAGCGGTCGTCGGAGGAAGGGGCGGAGGCCGGGACGTCGCTGCTGCGGGGCGTGCACCCGGGGGTGCACCTGCGACGGTAAGCGCCCCGCGGGCCACGCCGGAGCGGTTGGCCCCCAGCCGCGCGCCGGGCCTGTGGACAGCCGCGCGGCACGGGCCTCCCACCTGCACCGGAAGGGCGCAGAGTTGTCCACAACCTGGGGACAAGCCTGTGGACAACTGTGGATAACTCCGTGTGGATCACTGTGGGACAGCCTGTGAACAGCCTCGATGTCCATCCACGGGGTGTGGACAGTCCGCCATCCACAGGGTGAACCGCAGGTGTCGGCGTGTCGCGACACCGGCGTGTCGCGGCCGACGCGCCGGTGGTGACGCTGGGGTGATCCCCGACTCCGACGTGCTCCCACCGGGGGTCACCACCCGCGCTCCCGTCCGCACGCTCCGGACGGGTCGCCCCTCGACGAGGGGGTGGACCGCTGCGGACCTCGGCGATCCGCGGCCCGCACGCTCCTGGGGGACCTGGTCGCCACCGCCGACCGGGCCGTCGAACCAGCTGCACCCGCACGCACGACGCCGCCCGCCCCGCGGCGTGCGGGACGGGCGGCGTGGGGGTGCTGCAGCGGCGCTGCAGGTGCCTCCGGAGGCTCAGGCCTCGGCGACGACCTGCACGTCGATGGAGGCCGAGACCTCCGGGTGCAGGCGGACCTGCACCGTGTACTCACCGGTCGAGCGGATCGGGTTGCCGATCTCGATCTTGCGGTGGTCGACCGAGGTGCCGGTGCTGTCCTTGACCGCCGTGGCGACCGAGGACGGCGTCACGGAACCGAACAGGCGGCCACCGGTGCCGGTGCGCACCGCGAGGCGCACGGGGGCGTTCTCGAGGCGCTGCTTGACGGCCTTGGCCTCGTCGACCGAGGCCAGCTCGCGGGAAGCGCGGGCGGCGCGGATGGACGCCACCTGCTTCTCGCCGCCCTTGGTCCAGCCGGTGGCCAGACCGCGGGGCACGAGGTAGTTGCGGCCGTAGCCGTCCTTGACCTCGACGATGTCGCCGGGCGCACCGAGGCCGGTGACCTCCTGCGTGAGGATGAGCTTCATCTCGTCAGTCCTCTCAGCGGGGCGAGCTGGTGTAGGGCAGCAGGGCCATCTCGCGCGCGTTCTTCACGGCGATGGCGATCTGGCGCTGCTCCTGGACGGACACACCGGTCACACGGCGGGCGCGGATCTTGCCGCGGTCGGAGATGAACTTCCGCAGCAGAGCGGTGTCCTTGTAGTCGACCGTGGTGATCTTCGCCGCCTTGAGCGGGTTGACCTTCTTCTTGGGCTTGCGCACAGCGGGCTTGGCCATCGTGGAGCTCCCTCTCTCGGAGCCCGGCCCCGCTGGCAGGGGCCGGGATGGTGGTGGGTCAGACGGGCGGGAGCGGGTGCTCCGCCCGTGTGTGGAGCGGGTGGTGCTGGTGGTTCAGGCCTGCGGGTCGACCGGGCCGACCGGGTCGACCGTCAGAACGGCGGCTCGTCGTTGAAGGAGCCGCCGCCCCAGCTGCCGCCGCCGGAGGACGAGCCCCCGCCGGAGCCGCCCGAGGAGGAGCCCCCGCCCGACGGGCCCGTGGCCCACGGGTCGTTCGACTGCTGGCCGCCGCCGGAGGACGAGCCCCCGCCGGAGCCGCCGCCGAAGCCCCCGCCGCCGCCGAAGCCGCCACCCCCGCCGCCACCGCCGCTGCGCTGGGTCTTGTTGACCTTCGCGGTGGCGTAGCGCAGGGAGGGACCGACCTCGTCGACCTGCATCTCGACGACGGTGCGCTTCTCGCCCTCCTTGGTCTCGTACGAGCGCGAGACCAGGCGGCCGACGACGACGACGCGCGAGCCGCGGGTCAGCGACTCGGCCACGTTCTCCGCGGCGTCGCGCCAGACCGAGCAGCGCATGAACAGCGTCTCGCCGTCCTTCCACTCGTTGCTCTGGCGGTCGAACGTGCGCGGCGTGGAGGCCACGGTGAAGCCCGCCACGGCAGCCCCGGACGGGGTGAACCGCAGCTCGGGGTCGCTCGTCAGGTTGCCGATCACGGTGATCGTCGTCTCGCCGGCCATGGGGGCTCCTCGGGTGTTCTCGTCAGCGGCTGGGCGTCGGTCGCTGGTCCGGCTGCTGGTCTAGCAGCCGCCGGTGACAGCGGGTCGACGTCGGGTCAGCGGGCGTCCGGGCGCATGAGCTTGGTCCGCAGCACGGCCTCGTTGAGGTTGAGCTGGCGGTCGAGCTCCTTGGCCGTGGCCGGCTCGGCCTGCATCGTCACGACGGCGTAGATGCCCTCGGACTTCTTGTCGATGTCGTAGGCCAGGCGACGACGGCCCCAGATGTCGACGTTGTCGACGGTGCCACCGTCGTTGCGGACGACGTTCAGGAACCTGTCGAGCGAAGGGGCGACGGTGCGCTCCTCGAGCTCGGCGTCGAGGATGACCATCAGTTCGTAGGCGCGCATCAGCGACCCACCTCCTCTGGACTCGGCGGTCACGGTCTCTCCGTGACAGGAGGTGCCGCTTCCCCACCGGGGCGGTGGGGGCAGCGGCGTGCGGTCCGCACAGGCGGACCGCTCCTCATGCTACCGGCTGCTCCCGCCGCTCCGGTCCGGCCTGCTCCTGCGCGGCCGCGGGCTCGCGCGGGCTGCGCCGTCCCACCAGCCGCACCCCCTGGGCGGCGAGCCAGCCCACGGCCAGGAGGCGCAGCACCAGCAGCACCGCGTAGCCGCCGGGCGAGAGCCCCCGGCCGTCCTCGGAGCTGGTGGCGTAGATGTACAGCCAGGTGCCCGTCGCGGCCGCACCCTCGGCGAGGCCCCACAGCAGGTGGTCGCGCCAGCGCGGTGCGGCGACGGCCGCCAGCGGGAGCAGCACCAGGGTCGCCTGCACGGGCACCGAGGGGGAGACCACGAGCGCACCGCCCACCAGGACGAGCGCCACGGCGGCCAGGCGCGCGACCGGCTCCGCGCCGACGGTCCGGGCCGCTGCCGCGGCCCCCAGCAGGACGACGACGAGCAGGCCGACCCCCGCCAGCGCCGACACGGCGGTGGCTGGCAACGGGCCCCAGGGCACCTGCGAGCCGTCGGGCAGGGTGCCCTGGAGGCCGGGGAGCAGCCACACCGACCCGAAGCCCGCGCCGCCCCCGCCGTCCCACCAGCGGGAGCCGCCCGGCTGGGTGTCCGTGCCCACCCGGGAGACGAGGGTGACCAGCCCCGCTGCCAGGACGGCGGCGGCGGTGGCCGCGAGGGCCTCCAGCGGCCCGAGCGGCTGACCGGTGTCACCGCTGCGCCGTCTCGCGCGGGCGTGCTCGCGCCGCCCGACCAGCACCACCAGCCAGAGCGCGAGGAGCACGAGGGCGGCCACCGGCCGCACCCCGGCGGCGAGGCCCACCAGGGCTCCTGCCACGGCCGGGCGGCGGCGGGCGAGGGCCAGGAGCGCCCCCGCGAGGAGGGCGACGCCGACGAGGTCGACCGACACCAGCCCGGCGACCACGACGACGGGGCCGAGCGCCACCAGCGCCGCGTCCCAGGGGGAGCCCGAGGCGCCGCGGGTCCGGACCACCAGGACCGCGGCCACCGACAGGCAGAGCGCCGCCAGCAGCACCGACAGGTCGAAGGCCCCGCGAGGCGTCCCGGTCGCGAGGTCGAGCAGCCGCAGGACGACGGCGGTGGTGGGCGGCTGGCCGCTCGCGCCACCGGGCGCGGCGCCGGTGCCGACCAGGGCCGGGACGTCGGAGTAGCAGGCGTGGACGTACTGGCCGGGGGAGGCCCAGCCGGTGGTGCGGCAGTGCTGGCGCAGCAGGGCCGCGAGAGCCACGGGCACCACCGCAGCCAGGGCGAGCAGCACCGCGGGCCCGTGCGGGCCCGTCAGCGTGCCGCCGGCCCGACGGCCGAGCGGTCCGCCCACCAGCGCACTCGCGGCGCGGACCACCGGGTCGTCGTCACCGGGCCGGTCAGCCCGGTCAGCCCGGTCAGCGGAACCGGTGCCCGTGGGGTGCCCCACCGTCCGCGTCAGCCCTGCGCGCGGCCCGCACCGGGGCCGGCAGCACCCGCACCACGGCCCTGCCCCGGACCGCCCTGGGCCGCCTGGGCGGCGGCGCCGAGCCGCGCCGAGGCCCGGTCGGCGATCGAGGGAGGACCGGCCGCCTGGGCGTCGTCCGCCTCCTCGCTGGGCCCGTCGGTGGCGCCGGTCTCCCCGTCAGTGGGCGACTCCGACGGCGAGGCCGAGGGGTCCTCCGTGGGCGTCGCCGTGGCGGTCTCCGTGGGCGTCGGGGTGGGCGTCGCCGTGGGCGTCGGCTCCGAGCTGATCTGCTTCGACGGCGCCGGGAACTGCTCGATCTCGGTGTCGTCGAGCGCCTGGGTCATGTACGCCGTCCAGATCTTGGCGGGGAAGCTGCCTCCGGTGATCTGCTTCGCTCCCCCCCAAGATCCCAGAGGCAGCTCCTCACCGTCGGGCCCGCTGTTGTAGAGGACGACGGCGGTCTGCAGCTGGGGCGTGAAGCCGTTGAACCAGGCGGCCTTGTTGTCGTTCGTCGTCCCGGTCTTGCCGGCCACCGGGCGCTTTCCGAAGGCCTTGCCGACGCTCGACGCCGTCCCCCCTGCCTTGGTCACCGACTGCATCGCGTACACGGTGTCGTTCACAGCGTCGTCCGAGAAGGGCCGGGTCGAGCGGGTGTCCTCGCCGAGGTAGTCGTTCCCGTCAGCGGACACGGACTTGACGAAGTGCGCCTTGCGGACGTCGCCGCCGTTGGCCAGGGCCGCGTACGCCTGGGCCATCTCCAGCGGACTGACCGAGGAGCTGCCCAGCACGTTGGAGACCGCCGACTCGGCTGAGCCGTCCATGGTGATCCCGAGCGCCTCTGCGGCGGCGGCCGTCGTCTCGGGGCCGATCTCCTCGTTCAGCTCCATGTAGGCGGTGTTGACCGACTTCTGCGTGGCCTTGACGAGGTTGACCTCGCCGAACTGCTCCCCGCCGAAGTTCGCCACGGGTGCGCCGGCGAACGTCTGCGGGCTCTTCCCGCTGAAGGTCGTCGAGAGGGTGATGTCCTCCGAGGAGTCGTCGAGGGCAGCGAGGAGGGTGATGGGCTTGAAGGTCGAGCCCGCCTGCGCCTTCGCACGGGTGATCGAGTTGTAGGCGTACGCCGGGTTGGAGGCGTCCGGCCCGCCGTACATGGCCAGGACACCACCCGTGGCGGGGTCGATGGAGACCAGCCCGGCGCGGACGGTGTCGGGTCGGCCGCGGGTCGGGTAGTTGTCGGTGTCCGCCATGGCGTCGACGGCCGCCTTCTGCTTGGCCGCATCGATGGTCGACACGATGGAGAGGCCGGCGACGGACACCTGGTCGGTCGTGGTCAGGGTCGGGCGGCTGCCATCGAGCGCCAGGACGGTCAGGCCCTGGGCGGCGACCTCCTTGACGACGGCATCGACCAAGTAACCGTTCGTCCCGCTGAGCCACTGCTGCTTCTGCTGCTCGACCGTGCCCGGCATCGTCGGGTTGGCGGCGACCTCCTCAGCGGAGACCGTGCCCATGCCCTGCATGGCGCCCATCACGTACGTGTAGCGCTTCTGGGCGTTGCCGCCGGTGTCGGTGGCCGGGTCCCACGCCGACGGGGCGGGGAGGATGCCGATGAGGAGGGCGGCCTGCTCGTGGGTGAGCTGCGTCGGGTCGACGTCCGGCCCGAAGTACGCCTCGGTGGCCGCGCCGATGCCGTAGGCGCCGCGCCCGAAGTACACCGTGTTGAGGTAGCTCGTGAGGATCTGGTCCTTGCTGTACTTCTGGTCGACCTTGAGGGCCTGGACCGCCTCGGTGGCCTTGCGCGTGTAGGCGCGCTGGTCGTTGCCGGTGATGTTCTTGACGTACTGCTGCGTGATCGTCGATCCGCCGCCGAGGTCGGAGTTGCCGGTGATGACGCCCCAGACCGCGCGGCCGATGCCGGTGACGGAGACGCCCTTGTTCTCGTAGAAGGTCCGGTCCTCGCTGGCGACCGCCGCGTCCTTGGCCGCCTGGGGCATCTGCTCCTCGGTGAGCGGCTTGCGGTCGATGCCGTTGTTGAGCTCGGCCATGACGGTCGTGCCGTCGGAGTAGTACACGGTCGTCGTGGCGACGAGCGCGTCCTCCTTCATGGTCGGCACCGGCGTCGAGGCGTAGGCGAACGCGCCGACCCCGGCGACGACGAGGACGATCAGGAGCATCCCGCCCAGCACCGCCGGCAGCCAGCGCCGACGACGGCGCGGCGCGGGGCGTGCGGGGGGCCGCTGGCCACCGCCCTGGGGGCGGGGGGAGCCCCCGCGAGCAGCAGGAGCGGAGCGCCGGCTCGGCGCCGGGGTGCGAGCAGCCACCGGGTGCGTCCCTCGGGTCTGGGGTGCCCCGACTCGTCGCCGGGGGAAGGTCACGGACCTCCTCAGTATGGGCCGACCGGCTGAGGGCGACCTGGACTTCGGGGGACCCGAGCACCCTCGGTTCGCCCCCGCGGCCCGCCGTCGCTACAGTCTCGTGATGTATCGCTCCGATACATCAGCGCCTAGCGCTCCAGTGGTGCGGCAGGGGAGGTGGCTCGTGGCGCGAGGCTCAGACGCCCTGACCATCGCCGTCCTCGGCCTGCTCGACGACTGCCCCCTCCACGGCTACGAGCTGCGCAAGCGGATCGACCTCGTCATCGGCCCGCTCCGGCGGCGCATCTCCTTCGGCAGCCTGTACCCGGCGCTGCGGTCGATGGAGGCGCAGCACTGGATCACGCAGAGCACCCCCACCAGCGCCGTCTCACCGCTGACCGGGCGCCGCAGCCGCGTGGTCTACCAGCTGACCGACGCCGGCCGCGAGCAGCTGCGCTCGCTGCTCGCCTCCTCCGGGCCCGCCACCTGGGAGGACGAGCAGTTCGACGTGCACTTCGCCTTCTTCGGCAGCACCGACGCCACCACGAGGATCCGCATCCTCGAGGGTCGGCGCACCCGCGTGGTCGAGCGGCTCGAGCGCGTCGGCGCCGCCCGCGCCAGCGCCCGCGCCGACAGCTGGAGCGCCGAGCTGCACCGCCACACGACCGAGTCCCTCGAGCGCGAGCTGCTCTGGCTCGACGAGCTCGTCGAGCGCGAGCGCTCGGGCCGTGGCCCCGCGTCGTCCCCGTCCACCCCACCGCTGCCGCAGCGCCCCGCTGCCGGCTCCGGGCAGGGCAGCACCACCAGCACCACCAGCGAGCCGTCCGGCCAGCTGTCGTCCGAGCCGTCCAGCTGACCGCTGGGCGACGACCAGAGGAGATGAACCGGATGAGCTCCATCCGCGTCGCCGTCGTGGGCGTCGGCAACTGCGCCGCGTCCCTGATCCAGGGTGTCGAGTACTACAGGGACGCCGCTGACGACGCGACCGTCCCGGGCCTGATGCACGTCCGCTTCGGCGAGTACCACATCAGGGACATCGAGTTCGTGGCCGCGTTCGACGTGGACGCCAAGAAGGTCGGCTTCGACCTGTCCGAGGCGATCTTCAACTCGGAGAACAACACCATCAAGATCGCTGACGTGCCGCCGCTCGGCGTGCCGGTGCAGCGCGGCGTCACCCACGACGGCCTCGGCAAGTACTACCGCGAGACCATCGAGGAGTCCGACGCGGAGCCGGTCGACGTCGTCCAGGCGCTCAAGGACGCCCGCGTCGACGTCCTGGTCTGCTACCTGCCCGTCGGTTCCGAGGACGCCGCCGAGTTCTACGCGCAGTGCGCCATCGACGCCAAGGTCGGCTTCGTCAACGCGCTGCCGGTGTTCATCGCCTCCGACCCGGAGTGGGCCCAGAAGTTCACCGACGCCGGCGTGCCGATCGTCGGCGACGACATCAAGAGCCAGATCGGCGCGACCATCACGCACCGCGCCCTGATGCGCCTCTTCGAGGACCGCGGCGTCATCGTCGACCGGACGTACCAGCTGAACGTCGGCGGCAACATGGACTTCAAGAACATGCTCGAGCGCGACCGCCTCGAGTCCAAGAAGATCTCCAAGACGCAGGCCGTGACGAGCAACGTCGACCACGACCTCGGCAAGCGCAACGTCCACATCGGCCCGAGCGACTACGTCGAGTGGCTCGACGACCGCAAGTGGGCCTACGTGCGCATGGAGGCCCGCAACTTCGGCGACGTGCCCCTGAACATGGAGTACAAGCTCGAGGTCTGGGACTCCCCGAACTCGGCCGGCGTCATCATCGACGCGCTGCGCGCCGCGAAGATCGGCCTGGACCGGGGCATCGGCGGCCCGCTGACCTCGCCGTCGTCGTACTTCATGAAGTCGCCGCCCGTGCAGAAGCGCGACGACAAGGCCAAGGACGACGTCGAGGCCTTCATCGCCGGCACCAACGAGCGCTGACCTGAGAGGTCTCCCCGCGGGCGCTGGTGGACACTGGTCCCATCGACGCTGAGCACACCGACGGCCCGGTCCCCTCCGAGGGACCGGGCCGTCGGCCGTCTGCACCGCCCCCGGGCTCGACGGGGCCCACCCCCAGCTCCGGACTCCTCGCGGGCGCGGCAGCCGTCGCCCGTTCCACGGGGGCGCGGCGCCTGGTCTCCGTGCGCCTGCTCGGCCAGGCCGGTGACGGCGTCCTGCAGGCGGCGCTCGCGTCGTTCGTGCTCCTCTCCCCCGAGCGCGCCGCGTCTCCCGCGGCGATCGCCGGGGCCATGGCGGTGCTGCTCCTGCCCTTCACCCTCGTCGGGCCCTGGGCGGCCACGGTGCTGGACAGGTTCCGGCGGCGCCAGGTCCTCGTGGTCGCCTCCGTGGTGCGGGCCGTCATCGCGCTCGCCGCAGCGGCCGCCGTCCTCACGGCACCACCGCTGGCGGTGCTGGTGGTGGCGCTGGCCTACCTCTCCGTGAACCGGCTGCTCCTGGCGGCGCTGTCCGCCTCGCTGCCGCGCGTGCTGCCGGCCCACGACCTCGTCGCCGCGAACGCCGTCGTCCCGACGGCCGGGAGCGCCGTGGCGCTCGGCGCCGGCGCCGTGGCGCTCGGGGTGAAGCCCTGGGTGGGAGCGGGTGCCGTCGGGGACGCCCAGCTGCTCGTGGTGACCGCGGTGCTGTGCGCTGCCGCCGGTGCGGTGGCCCTGAGGATCGGGCGGGACGCGCTCGGCCCGAGCGACCACGAGGTGGCGGAGCGCACGCGTCCGGAGCGCGACCTCGTCGGGGCGCTGCGGCACCTGCGCGAGCGGCGCCGCGCCGGTGGTGCGCTCCTGCTGATCGGTGCGCACCGCCTCGGGTACGGCATCGCCCTCGTGACGTCCCTGCTGTACGCGCGGACCGCCGTCGACGGCTCGGCAGCGGGCATCGCACCGTCCGGTGCCACGGGGAACACCTCTGGCCTGCTCGCGGCGACTGCGCTCGTCGGTGCGGTGACGCTGGCCTCCGGACTCGGCTTCGCGCTCGCGGCAGCCCTCACGCCCGTCGGTGCTCGCCACCTCGGGGCTCACCGGTGGGCGCGCCTCGCCGCCGGCAGCTCCGCGCTCGCGCCCCTGGCGCTCGTGGTGGCTCCCGGTCCGGTGACGCTCGTCGTCGCCGCCGGTGTCCTGGGGCTGACCGCGCAGTGCGTGAAGATCTCCGTGGACACCATGGTGCAGACCGGTGTCGACGACGCCTTCCGCGGCCGCGTCTTCGTCCTCTACGACGTCCTCACCAACGCCGCGACGATCGCCGCGGCTGGCCTCGCCGCTCTGGTGCTCCCCCTCGACGGCTACTCGGTCCCCGTCCTCGTGGCCCTGGCGCTCTGGTGGGTCGCGCTGGCCGCGTCCAGCGGTCGGCACCGCTCGCAGGCCGCACGGCCCTGAGGCCGCTCCCCTTCGGGCGTTCCACGGGGAACCGCGCCGCGGGTGCGGAGAGAAACCCGTGGAACAGCGTCACCGGCAGGAGCAGGCTGCCGGACGTGGACCCCGAGCGCACGACGCGGATGCCGGTGGACGAGGCGCTGCGCGTGCTCGACGCGCTGGACGCGCACGGCGTCGGTGCGGTGGTCGGCGGCGGCTGGGGCGTCGACGCCCTCGCCGGCCACCAGACGCGTGAGCACTCCGACCTCGACCTCTGGATGACCGCCTCGGCGTTCGAGCCCTTCGTCGTGGCGGCGGGGGAGCTGGGCGTCGACAGGCTGTCCCCGTGGCCGGGGGACCGGCCGTGGAACTTCGTGGTGACCGACGGAGCCCTCCTGCGCCTCGACCTGCACCTGTACGAGGAGCTGCCCGACGGTGACATCCACTACGGCAGCGCACTCGGCGGAGCGCGGTTCCCGCAGGCGGCGCTCGACGGGGCGGGCGTCATCGGCGGGCGGCCCGTGCGGTGCGAGGCGCTCCCCTGGTCGCTGCGCTGGCACCAGGGCTACCCGCCCCGCGCCGTCGACCGCCGTGACATGACGCTCCTGTCCACGCTGGCAGGGCTTCCCGTGCCGGCTGGCTACGAAGTTCCACGCGACACCTGAGGAGCCCGACGTGGTCGTACCGGCGGAGCCGCCCGCCGCACGGGCCGGGGGAGCCGCCTCGCACTCGGGCGACCGGAGCCGGTCCGACCGGCCTGCTCCCCCAGGTGCCACCGGAGGTGCGTGGGGGGTCCATCCGCCCCGACCTCGTGGCCGACGGGCGGACCGTGCGGCGGTCCGCGCGGGAGCAGGTGGTCTGCGACCAGGAGCGGGTGGCGACGACGCTCACCGGCACCGCAGCGCTCTGCCGCACGCGGATCGGTGGTCACAGCGGCGTGCGGACGTCCTCACGGCGTGCTCGAGTCCCGAGGGGATGACCGCTTCGGCACCCCACGACGACCACACCCCACCCCTCGGGGTTCCCCGTGGAACGGCGGCGCTCGCGGGAGCCGCTCCGCCAGCGCCGCCTCGGGCGGTCAGCGAGCGGGCAGCTCGTGGTCGGCGGACTCCGGCTGCTCGGCCCACCACCGCAGCAGCTCGGCGCGCGCGGTCTCCTCGCCCAGCAGGCCGGAGTCGAGGCGCACCTGGAGGAGGTGCTTGTAGGCGCGCCCGACCACCGGTCCGGGTCGGATGCCGAGGATCCGCATGACGGCTGCGCCGTCGAGCTCGGGACGGACGGCGTCGAGCTCCTCCTGGGCGCGCAGCGCGGTGATGCGCTGCTCGAGCTCGTCGTAGGTGCGCTGGAGCCGGTCGGCCGTCCGCTTGTTCCGCGTGGTGGAGTCGGAGCGGGTGAGCGCGTGGAGCCGGTCGAGGAGCGGCCCGGCGTCGGTGACGTAGCGGCGCACCGCGGAGTCGGTCCACTGCCCCCCGCCGTAGCCGTGGAACCGCAGGTGCAGCTCGACCAGGCGCGAGACCGACTTCGTCGTCTCCTTGTCGAACTTGAGCGCCTTGAGCCGCCGCGCGGTCATCTTGGCGCCGACCACCTCGTGGTGGTGGAAGCTCACGCCTCCTCCCGGCTCGAACCGGCGGGTCGCCGGCTTGCCGATGTCGTGGAGCAGCGCCGCGAGGCGCAGGACGACGTCGGGCCCGTCGGCGTCCAGGCCGTACCGCTCCTCGAGGGCGATCGCCTGGCGCAGCACGGTGAGGGAGTGCTCGTAGACGTCCTTGTGGCGGTGGTGCTCGTCGACCTCCAGCTGGAGCGCCGGGAGCTCGGGGAGCACGACCTCGGCGAGGCCGGCGTCGACCAGCACCCGCAGACCGGGCACCGGGTCGACGGCGCGCAGCAGCTTCACGAGCTCGGCCTGGACGCGCTCCGCCGACACGATCTCGAGCCTGGAGGCCATCGCCTGCGCCGCCGCGAGCGCCTGCGGTTCCACGTCGAACCCCAGCTGCGCCGCGAAGCGGGCGGCGCGGAGCATGCGCAGGGGGTCGTCGTCGAAGGAGCGCTCGGGGGCCACGGGCGTGCGCAGGTAACCCGCGGCGAGGTCGCCGAGGCCGTCGAAGGGGTCGGCGAAGGCCATCTCGGGCAGGCGCAGCGCCATCGCGTTGACCGTGAAGTCGCGGCGGGCGAGGTCGCCCTCGAGGGTGTCGCCGAACTCGACCACGGGCTTGCGGGTGGTGGGGTCGTAGACGTCGGAGCGGTAGGTGGTGACCTCCACCACCACGGACTGGCCGCCGCTGCCGCTGCGCCGCGAGCGCGCCCCGATGGTGCCGAACGCGCGGCCGGCGTCCCACGTGGTGCTGCCCCACGCGGCGAGGATCCGCTCGGTCTGGTCGGGGCGGGCCGAGGTGGCGAAGTCGAGGTCGAACTCCCCGGCGCCCCCGAGCCGTCCGAGGAGGGCGTCGCGCACCGAGCCGCCGACGAGGGCGAGCTCGTGGCCGGCCTCGGCGAAGCGCGCACCGAGCGCGGTGACGTCGGGGGCGACGCGCGCCAGCTCGGTGACGGCGCGGTGCTGCGCCGCCAGCAGGGCGTCGTCGCGGGTGTCGTCCCCCCCTGCGCCGGGGGGCTGCTCCTCGGGGTGCTCGGAGGTTCCGGATCCAGGGGGAGGCGCGACCACGAGCGTCAAGGCTGCCAGAGGTCCTCTCGTTACAGTGGCGGACATGTCCTCAGGCGATCGTCGGCAGGCGCCGGGGCAGCGGCGCGGCGGTCCGGACCGGGGTCCGCGCGGTCCCTGGCGGACCACCGGGCGCACCGTCGAGGAGGTCTCCGCGGGCGGCATCGTCGTGGAGACGTCGACGGGGGAGGCCCGGGCCGCGCTGATCGCCCGCCTGAACCGCGCGGGCCGCCTGGAGTGGTGCCTGCCGAAGGGCCACCTCGAGGGGGAGGAGACCCCCGAGGAGGCCGCCGTCCGCGAGGTGGCGGAGGAGACGGGCATCACCGGTCGCGTGGTGGGCACCCTCGGCACCATCGACTACTGGTTCTCCGCCGAGGGCCGCCGCATCCACAAGACCGTCCACCACTTCCTGCTCGAGGCGACCGGGGGAGCGATCAGCGTGGAGGGCGACCCCGACGCCGAGGCCGTCGAGGCGGCGTGGGTCCCCGTGGCCCAGCTGCGCGAGCGGTTGGCCTTCTCGAACGAGCGGCGCATCGCCCTGGCCGCGAGCGAGCTGCTCGCCGCCGGCGAGTGAGCGCCCCCCGGCGCCGCGGCGCTCGCAGGACCGCCCGCCGGGCCCTGGGGGCGCTCGCGGCCGGTGCGCTGGGTCTCGTCCCCCTCGTGCTCCCGGCCGGGGGCGCGGCCGCAGCGCCGGCATCGGTGCCGGCCGCGGTTCCGGCCGGGGTGGTGACGACGGCGGTGCCCGCGTCCGGCGTCGACGTCGACCTGGAGCAGGTGCAGCCCACGGCGCTGGTGCCCGGCTCCGACCTGGTGGTGCGGGTGCGCGTCACGAACGCCCGGGCGACCCCCCTCGACGGGGCGCGGGTGCGCCTCTTCGTGAACTCGCCGGTGCTCTCGGACCGCGCGCAGGTGGCGTCGTGGGCCGCGGGGGAGGGGGTGCAGGGGGGTGACCGCTTCGTCGGTGTCGACGGGTCGGAGCTCCCGCTCGACACCGACCTCGCCCCCGGGGCGAGCACCGAGATGACGTTCGCCGTCGACGCCGACCAGCTCCGGCTCGACGACCAGTTCGGCGCCCGGGGGATCACGGTCGACGTCCTGGACTCCTCGCTCCAGCGCCTCGACGCGCTGCGCTCGTTCGTGGTGTGGATGCCCCAGGGGGCTCCCCCGGCCAGCGCCGGGCTGACCGTCCTGGCTCCCGTCGTCGCCGGGGCGCCCGACACCGGTACGGGCCAGCTGCCCCTGGACGTGCTCGAGCCCCAGGTCACCGGAGACGGCCGGCTGGCCCGCGTCGTCGGTTCGGTGACCACGCCGGCCACGAGCCTGGTGGTCGACCCGGCGGTGCTCGGCCCGTACGCCCGCTCCGCGGAGGACCCGACCGGAACCGGCGCCACCGCCTCGGCGTCACCCACGCCCACCGGGTCCGCGAGCGCGACGACGACGGACGCGCCCAGCGCGACCCCGAGCCCCCCGACCACGGGGACCCTCGTCGCCGGCGGGGAGGGTGACACCCCCGCGGTGGTGCAGGGCTGGCGCTCCCGGCTCCTGGCCCTCAGCCCCGGTGGGGTGGCGGCGCTCCCCCACGGAGACACCGACGTCGCCGGAGTGGTCGGCGCCGGGACCACCGACCTGCTGTCCCTGGCGGTGGGCCGGAGCACGGCGGCGGCCGCCGCAGCGGCCGGTGCTCCCCCGGCTGCCGAGGTCGTGTGGCCCGTGGCCCCCGTCCCCGCCTCGGACCTGGTGCTCTCCGCCGCCGGTGCCGCCCAGGGCGACGCGACGCCTGCCGTCGTGGTCGACGCCGCAGCGGTGCCCGGCGCCGTCTCCGCACAGGGCACCGCCCCGTCCGCGGCGCAGCTGCAGGCGACCGGGCCCGACGGCTCGACCTCGGCGCCGGTGCGGGCCGTGCTCGTCGACCAGACCGACTCGGCGCTGCTCCTCAGCGCCACGCAGCCGCCTGCTGACGGCTCGGGCGCCGACCCGGCGGAGGTGGGCGCCCGGCTGGTCGCCGACACCGCGGTGGCGGCGTCGGCGGGAGCCGGAGGCCAGGAGCAGGGCCTGGTGCTCGCGCTCCCCCGCACCTGGGACCCCGACCCCGTCGCGGCGAGCACCGTGCTGAGCCCCCTCAGCTCGGCGCCATGGGTCCGCAGCCAGCCCCTGACGGACCTCCTGACCGCCGGCACCACGGGGAACCCCGTGCCGGTGGGCGGCGACGCCACCCCGGCCACCGCGGAGGTCACCGCGGTCCTCCCCGCCGACGGCCTGATCACCGTGCAGAGCGCCGTCGACGCGGTGCGCCGCGCGGGAGCGCTCGTGGAGGACCCGTCCGCGCTGGACGACCCGGTGGAGACCAGCGCCGTGGCCGCGGCCTCGGCGGGGTGGGCGTCCCAGCAGGACGCGTGGCGCACGTCCCTCGACGGGCTCGCGCAGCGGCGCGACCAGCTGCGCTCCGCCGTCGCCGTGGTGCCCGGCAGCCAGATCTTCGCCGTCAACAGGAACGTCGACCTCCCGGTCACCCTCCGGAACGACCTGCCCCAGAGCGCCGTCGTGTGGGTCAGCGTCAGCACCCGGAGCCTGCGGCTCCAACCCGGCGAGGCCCAGCGCGTCGTCATCCCGGCCGGCTCCACCCAGACGGCGCAGCTCCCGGTGAAGGCCGTGGCGAGCGGCGACCTCTCCCTCGACGTCGTCCTCACCGACGAGGCCGGGCAGCAGGTGGGGTCGACGGAGGAGCTGCAGGTGCGCGTGCGCGCCGACTGGGAGAGCCGCGGCATCGCCATCGCCGTGGTCGTGGTCGTGCTGGTCTTCGTGGGCGGCGTGGTCCGCACCGTCGTCCGCGTGCGCCACCGCCCCGCTCACCCCGTGGTGCGCACCGCCGAGGAGGCCGACGGCGACGGCCCGCCCACCCGCCGACCCGAGGAGTCCACCCGTGGCTGACCCCGCTCCCACCGCTGGCCCGAGCCCGTCAGCAGCAGCGGGAGACGGGTCGGGAACCGCGCCCGCACCGGCGACCAGGCGGCTGAGCACCGCGGCGCTGGGCCGCGCGAGCGCCGTCATGGCCGCCGGGACGGCAGCCTCGCGGCTGCTCGGCTTCGTCCGCGCGGCGGTCCTCGCCGCTCTCGTCGGGGGCACGATCTCGGTGGGGGCCAACGCCTTCGGCCTCGCCAACACCATCCCCACCAACCTCTACCTGCTCATCGCCGGTGGCGTCCTCAACGCCGTCCTGGTCCCCCAGGTGGTCAAGGCGATGCAGCGACCCGACGGCGGGGCGGAGTACCTCGACCGCCTGGTGACCGCGGCCGTCGTCGTGCTCGCCGCCACCACGCTGGTGCTCACGCTCGCGGCCCCGGCCGTGGTGTGGGTCTTCTCCACCCAGGCACCACCGGACCAGAGGGCGCTCGCCGTCGCCTTCGCCTTCTGGTGCCTGCCCCAGGTGTTCTTCTACGCCCTCTACACGCTGCTCGGTCAGATCCTGAACGCCAAGGGCCTCTTCGGGGCCTACATGTGGGCACCCGTCGTCAACAACGTGGTGGCGCTCGCGGGCATGGGGGCGTTCCTCCTGGCCCACGGCGGCCTCAGCTCCGGCGCACCGGCCCAGGAGTGGACCGCGGGGCGGATCAGCCTGCTGGCGGGCACCTCCACGCTGGGCGTGGTCGCGCAGGCGGTGGTGCTCCTGGTCCCGCTGCGGCGCGCCGGCATCAGGCTGCGGCCGCGCTGGGGCGTGCGCGGCATGGGCCTGCGCAGCGCCGGGAAGGTGGCTGGCTGGACCTTCGGCGCCCTCCTGCTGAACCAGGCGACGGCACTGGTGGTCAGCAACGTGACCACCTCCGTCCCCGGCTCGGCCGGGGCGGGCAACGCCGCCTGGGGCAACGCCTTCCTCCTGTTCATGCTCCCCCACTCGCTCGTGACCGTGTCGCTTGTCACCGCGATGTTCACGCGCATGAGCGCCGCCGCGGCTCGCGGCGCGGTCGACGAGCTGCGGTCGGACGTCTCGCTGGCCCTGCGGACCGTCGGCGTCGCCATGGTCCTGGCGACGGCCGGCCTGGTGGTCACCGCCGACGCCGCCGGGTTCCTCGTGGGCGGCTTCCTCGCGGACCAGGCGCGGCAGCTGGGCCCGGTGGTGGCCGTGGCGGCGCTGGGACTGGTCCCCTTCAGCGCCACCTACCTCGTGCAGCGCGGCTTCTACGCGCTCGAGGACGCACGGACGCCGTTCTTCGTGCAGTGCCTCGCCACCGCGCTGTGGGTGGGCGGAGCCCTCGCGTCCTTCGCGCTGCCCGAAGCCCACCGCGTGGTCGGCGTGGCCGCGGCCCTGGCGGTGTCCCAGTGGGCGGGCGCCCTGGCGGGGGCATGGGCCCTCCACCGCCGGCTGGACGGCATCGAGGGTCGTCGCGTGCTGCAGACGCACGTCCGGCTCCTCGTCGTCGGCCTGGCCGCGACGGGTGCGGGGCTGGCTGCCACCCGTCCGCTCGGCGGGCTGCTCGACCGCGGCATCCCCGGGGCGGTGCTGCTGGCCGTCGTCGGCGGGGCCGTCGTGGTCGTCGTCTACGCGGCGGGCCTGTGGCTGCTGCGGGTCCGGGAGGTCCAGCCGCTGCTGCGCCGCCTCCCCGGACCGCTGCGCCGCCGCTGAGCTCGACCCCGGCCGACCGGAGCGGTCAGACGCGCACGAACCACCGCGAGCCGGGCGCACCGGACTGGCACGACCGGCGACGCGCCCTCTCGACGCGGCTCACCTCCGGGCTGCGGGAGGCCGCGCGACCTAGCATGGGTCGACGTCTCGCACGCGCCCCGGACCAGCCGGGAGACCCGGGCGGAGCATCGCGGGGAGGGTGGGCAGTGGTGAACGGCCAGTCAGACCTGTCGGCGCCGACCTCGGGCAGCGCCGCCTCCGGCGCCTCGGCGTCGGGTCCCCGGACGCGGAGCGCCGCCGGCTCCGTCGGGGTGCTCCTCGACGGCCGCTACCGCCTGCTGCAGCGCCGCACCAAGGACGGCGCTGCCGCCACCTGGGACGGTGAGGACGACCAGCTGCTCCGTCCCGTCGTCATCCACGTGGTCTCGGGCGCCACGGCAGCGGAGGCGGTCGACGCCGCCCGCCGCTCCGCCGCCGTCGAGGACGAGCGGCTGCCCCACCTGCTCGACGTCGGGCTCGACCGCGCCGCGGACGGCAGCGCCCTCGGCTGGGTGGTCACCGAGCGCTCCCCCGGCCGCACCCTCGCGGACCTCCTGCGCGAGGCCCCGCTGCCCGCCTCCCGCGCCCGGGCCCTCGTGGGTGAGGCCGCGGCCGTCCTGGCCCGCGCCAGCCGCTCGGGCCTCCACCACCGCCGCCTCGACCCGAGCTCGGTCGCGCTCACCGCTGACGGCGCCGTCAGCGTGCTCGGCCTCGAGATCGCCAGCGCCGCCGCCGGTCTGCCCCCCCGCACTCCCGCCGAGGCGGAGCGCGAGGACGCCGAGGGCCTGGTCCGCCTGCTCTACGCCGCGCTGACGGGCCTGTGGCCCGCGGGTCGCAGCGGTTCGCTGGGCGCGGCCCCCACGGGGCGCGGGGGTGCCCCCGTCGCTCCGGGCCAGCTGTCCTCCGGAGTCCCGGACGACCTCGACGCGCTGTGCGCCGCCGTCCTCGGGCCCTACCGCGAGGGTCCGGCCACCCCGTCCGACGTCGCCGCGGTGCTGGCGCCGTGGGGCAGCTCCACCGGTCCCGTCACGCGCACGGGGCTGGGTGTCAGCGTGCCCGAGAGCTGGCCGGTGCCCGACCGCGCCACCGCCGGGGCCACGGGCGCCAGCGGCGGAGAGCCCTCCGAGCCCGCCGAGCCCCCCGCGCCGTCGGCGTGGTCCTCAGCCCCGGTGCGCGCGCGGCTCGGCGGTGGTCCCGGCCTCCACTTCGCCGGGTCCACCGGTGCTGGGGGCGCCGGGGGTGCCGCCGCCGGAGCGCCCGGTGCCGGGACCGTCCCCGAGACCCGCGCCTCGCGGCGCGCCGCCCAGCGCCGTGCCGAGCGCGAGGCCGCCGGGGCCGACGCCTTCGAGGCGCTGCTGGGGCCCGTCAGCGGTCCCCGCCCCGCGGTCCCTCCGGCGGCCCCGGTCGCCACGGCTCCCGTGGCACAGCCCGGACCGCGTGCCAGCGCCCCCTCCGAGCACGCAGCGACCACCCAGGCAGCGCCGGCGCGTCCCAGCCGCGAGACCGCCGCGGCCTTCGACGACACCGACACCACCGACTGGGTCGGAGCGGGCTGGGGCCACGCCCCCGCCGGCGCCCGTCCGGTGCCGCGCTCCGAGGGTCGCCCCGCGCCCCGTTCCCGCCCGCGCACCCGTCGCTCCGAAGACCACACCGAGGGCCGTTCCGAGGGCCGTCCCGACGACCGCACCTCCGCGGCGGTCGCTCCCGAGCGCGCACGGGTGCAGGGGACCGCCGTGCTCCACGAGGGCGACCGGGACGGCCGCCCGCAGGACCGCCGGCGCCGCGGCCCGGTGCTCGCCGTCCTCGGGCTCGTGGCCGCCCTCCTGGTGGCCCTCGTGGTGCTCGTCGTCGCCAACGCCTCCGCTCTGGCGGGGGTCCTGGGCATCGCGCCCTCGGACGCCAGCACGGGCCGCACGACGGCGTCGGACGGGACGACCGCCGACGACGCAGCCCCGGGCGCCGGCGCCTCGGAGCCCGCCGCCCCCGGCACGGCCGAGACCGCACCGGCGGCCGAGGTCACCGGTGCCACCGCCGCCGACCCCTTCGGTGACAGCACCGAGAACGACGCCAGCGCGAGCCGCGCCGTCGACGGCGACCTCGCCACCGCCTGGACCACGAGCACCTACACCAGCGCGGCGCTCGGCAACCTCAAGCGCGGCGTCGGCCTCTCGCTCCAGCTCGGTGACGGCACCACCCCCAGCACCGTGACGTCCCTGTCGCTCACGTCGCAGGGCACCGGTGGCACCGTCGAGGTCCGCAGCAGCCCCGACGGCGGCTACGAGGGGAGCACGGTGCTGGTCTCGACCGCGGCGGGCACCGGCGGCCAGACCGTCGAGGTCCCCCTCGACCAGCCCGCCACCGCCACGCACCTGCTGCTGTGGTTCACCCAGCTCCCCGCGAACGGCACCGGCTACGCGGCGGCCGTCGACGAGGTCTCCGCGCGCTGAGCAGCGCTCGACCCCGCCCGACCCCGCCGGGGAACACCGCGCCCCTACGATCCGTTGCACGAACAGCGCCGGGAGACCCCGGCTGCTCGATGCGGCGGAGGAGCCTGCCTGTGACTTCGGACGACGTCCGCGACCTGGTGATCGTGGGTTCCGGCCCCGCTGGCTGGACGGCGGCGATCTACGCCGCCCGCGCCGACCTGAGGCCCGTCGTGGTGGCCGGCTCGGTGACCGTCGGCGGTGCGCTGATGAACACCACCGAGGTCGAGAACTTCCCCGGCTTCCCCGAGGGCCTCATGGGCCCCGACCTCATGGAGCGCATGCAGGCCCAGGCCGAGCGCTTCGGCGCCGAGGTCGTCTACGACGACGCGGTCGAGCTCGAGCTGACGGGCGAGGTGAAGGTGGTGCGCACCGGCCTCGGTGAGACGTACCGCGCGCGCGTCGTCGTCCTGGCCACCGGCTCCGCCTACCGCGAGCTGGGCCTGCCGAACGAGAAGCGCCTCTCGGGCCACGGCGTCTCCTGGTGCGCCACCTGCGACGGCTTCTTCTTCAAGGGCAAGGACGTCGCCGTCGTCGGCGGCGGTGACTCCGCCCTGGAGGAGGCCACCTTCCTGACCCGCTTCGCCGAGTCGGTCACCCTGGTGCACCGCCGCGACGAGCTCCGCGCCTCGAAGATCATGCAGACGCGGGCCCAGAACGACCCGAAGATCCGCTTCGCCTGGAACAGCGCCGTCGAGGACGTCCTGGGCGACGGCAAGGTCACCGGCCTGCGGCTGCGGGACACCACCACCGACGAGCTGCGCGACCTGCCGGTCGACGGCGTGTTCGTCGCCATCGGGCACGACCCGCGCGTCGACCTCTTCCGCGGCCAGGTCGACCTCGACGACAACGGCTACGTGGTCGTCCGGGGGCGCACCTCGCACACCAACGTCCCCGGCGTGTTCGCCTGCGGTGACGTCGTCGACCACGAGTACCGCCAGGCCATCACCGCGGCCGCCTCCGGCACCGTGGCGGCCCTCGACGCCGAGCGCTACCTCGCGGCCCTCGCCGACACCGACTCCCCGCGGGTGGCCGTCGCCGAGGCCGAGGTGGTCGCCGAGGCGACCGCCGCCAGCTGATCCAGTCCCGACCGAACCCCGTCCGAGCCAGAGAGGAACCGCCATGACCGCTCGCGCCGTCACCGACGCCACCTTCGACACCGAGGTGCTGCAGTCCGACAAGCCCGTCCTCGTCGACTTCTGGGCCCCCTGGTGCGGCCCGTGCCGCCAGGTCTCCCCGATCATCGAGGAGATCGCCAACGAGAACGCCGAGGCGCTCGACGTGGTGAAGGTGAACACCGACGAGAACCCGCGCACGTCCGCGGCCTACGGCATCACCTCGATCCCGACGCTCAACGTCTACAAGGGCGGCGAGCTGGTCAAGCAGATCATCGGCGCCCGCCCGAAGCCGGTGCTGCTGAAGGAGCTCGCCGAGTTCATCGGCTGACGCACCCGTCCACGACGCAGGCCCCCGACCGGACGGTCGGGGGCCTGCGTCGTCCCCGGACGGAGGTCCCCACCAGGAGGCCCTGGACGGGCCCCCAGGGGCGCCGGAGGGGTCGGTCAGACCCCGGACAGGACGGGCACCCGCGCACGCCCCAGGATGCGCTCCAGGGCCGCCTCGACGTCCTCGCGCCACGAGAGCGCGGTGCGCAGCTCCAGGCGGAGGCGCGGCCAGCGGTGGTGGGGCCTCACGACGGTGAAGCCGACCGCCTCGTAGAAGGCGGCAGGGACCACGCAGTCGGCCGACAGGCCCAGCCGCCGCTCGTCGACCTCCGGGCCTGCGGCGCCGAACGCCTCGAGGGCCCTCACACCGCGCTGGGTGAGGTCCTTGGCCGCGCTCTGCACGAGCATCCGCGCGATGCCACCGCCCCGGTGCTGGGGCAGCACGTGCCCGGTCATGAGCAGGACGGCGTCACCGCTCACCGGTGAGGTGGGGAAGCTGCGCGAGCGGGGGACGTGCACCGGAGGGGCGTAGGTGACGAACCCGGCGAGCGCGTCGTCGACGTAGGCCAGCCGCCCGGCGCTGCCCCACTCGAGCAGCACGGCGGACAGCCAGGCCTCCTTCTCGAAGGCGGTGCCGCCGGCGGCGACGGCCCGGCCGGCCGAGACCGGGTCGAGCTCCCAGGAGACGCACCCGCGGCAGCCCGAGGGCAGGTCGGGCAGGGCCTCCAGGGTCAGCGGGGCGATGCGGCGCGACACGCCGGTCCGTCCGAGGGGGTCAGAGGGCGCCGGTGGGCGCGCTCTCGGCGGCGTCGGCGGCAGCGGCTCCGGCGACCGAGCCCGCCTCGTCCGGGGCGAGGGACCCGAGGATCCGGTCGAGGTCCTCCAGGGTGGCGAACTCCACGGTCAGGCGGCCCTTGCGGGCGCCCATGGCGACGCTGACGCGGGTGTCGAACCTGTCGGACAGGCGGGCGGCGAGGTCGTCCAGGACCGGCGCAGACGCCGAGCGCACCTGCTCGCGGGGCGGCCGGGCCGCGCCGACGCCGCCGAGGGTCACGAGCTCCTCGGTGGTGCGGACCGACAGGCCCTCGGCCACGATCCGCTGCGCGAGGCGCTCCATCGCGTCTCCGGTCGGCAGCCCCAGCAGCGCCCGGGCGTGGCCGGCGGACAGCACCCCGGCCGCCACGCGCCGCGCGACCGACGGGGGCAGGCGCAGGAGGCGGATGGTGTTGGAGATCTGCGGCCGGGAGCGCCCCAGGCGCTGGGCGAGGGAGTCGTGCGTGCAGCCGAAGTCGTCGAGGAGCTGCTGGTAGGCGGCGGCCTCCTCCAGCGGGTTCAGGTCGGAGCGGTGGAGGTTCTCCAGCAGCGCGTCGCGCAGCATGTCCTCGTCGGTGGTGTCGCGGACGATCGCGGGCACCGTGGTCAGTCCCGCGCTCTCCGCGGCGCGCCAGCGGCGCTCTCCCATGACCAGCTCGAACGACATCTGCTCGTCGGGTCCCTGGGCGGCGCCGTCGGCGCGGCGCAGGGGCCTCACGACGACCGGCTGCAGGACGCCGATCTCCTTGACGCTGTGCACCAGCTCGGCGTGCGCGTCCTCGTCGAAGACGAGCCGCGGCTGGCGCGGGTTCGGGCTGACCGACCCCACGGGCACCTCGGCGTACCAGGTGCCGGGGATCGGGAGGAGGTCCTCCTCGTCGGTGCCCGCGAGCCCCCGGGACCCGGTGCGGCGGGGGGCCTGGCGCGCCGGAGCGCCGTCGCGCAGGTCGATGACCGCGGGGTCCGGTGCGTCCTCCTGCGGCGCGGCAGCCGCGGCAGCGTCGCCGTCGGTCCGGGGCCGCTCGGCGCGGGCGGTGGGCCGCACGGCGGTGAGCTGGCCCGTCACCTCGGGCGAGACCGCGTCGGGGATGAGAGCGCCCAGCCCACGACCGAGCCCCCTGCGTCGCTCGCTCACGACCGTCCTCCTGCTGCTCGGCGCTGGCCCCGGGTGCTGCGGTCCGGCGTCCACGACCCCCGCAGGTCGAGCGGGCCGGTGCGCAGGTCGACGACGTCGGACGGGCCGCCCTCCGTCGCGGGCCGGTCCTCGGGTCCGTCCTGGCCCTCCGGTGCCGCAGGCTCCTCGGGAGCCGGCGCCTCAGCGACCACGGGCTCGGGCTGGGGCTCGGGCTGGGGCTCGGTGGCGGGCGGCTCGTCGGCGGCCTGGCGCACGCGGGCCTCGTGGCTCTCGGACAGCTCGCGCGCCGCCTGGAGGTACGACAGCGCCCCCGAGTTGCCCGGGTCGTAGGTCATGACCGTCTCGCCGTGGCTGGGGGCCTCGGAGATGCGCACCGAGCGGGGGATGGAGGTCTCCAGCACCCGGTCCGGGAAGGCGCGGCGCACCTCGTCGGCCACCTCGCGGGCGAGCCGGGTGCGCGCGTCGAACATCGTCAGCAGGATCGTGGAGATCTCGAGCACCGGGTTCAGCGACCTCTGGACCAGGCCGATGTTGTTGCGCAGCTGGGTGAGGCCCTCGAGCGCGTAGTACTCGCACTGGATGGGGATCAGCACCTCCCGGGCGGCCACCAGGGCGTTCAGGGTGATCAGGCCGAGGCTCGGGGGGCAGTCGAGGAGCACGTAGTCGAGCCGGGGGCGTCCCTGGGCCTCGCGGTCGGCGACGTGGTCGGCCAGCGCGGTCTTCAGCAGCGAGACGCGGGCCACCATGTCCGGCTCCTGCGCGAGCTCCATCTCGGCTCCGGCGAGGTCGATGCTCGCCGGGCAGACCTCCAGGCCGCGCACGTCGGGGCAGGGGCGCACCGCGTCGGACAGCGGCAGGCCGTCGACCAGCACCTCGTAGGTGCCGGGCGTGCGGTCCTCGTGGGCCACGCCCAGGGCCGTCGAGGCGTTGCCCTGGGGGTCGACGTCGAGCACGAGCACCTGCAGCCCGCACTGCGCCAGCGCGGCGGCCAGGTTGACGGCGCTGGTGGTCTTGCCGACGCCGCCCTTCTGGTTCGCGACCGTCAGCACGCGGGTCTGGTCGGGCTTGGGCAGCGTGCGGCCCCGCAGCCGGATCCGCCGGCGGGCGTCCTCGGCCGCCTGGCGGGCCAGCGGGGTGTCCTCGCCGGCGTCGGGGATGGCCTGGGCGAGGAGCGCCCTGCGGGCGGTCTCCTCGGCGTCGCTGGTCAGCTCGGGCGCGCGCTCAGCCACGTGGCTGCCGCGTGCGCCTGCGCGCCGCTCGTGATCGACCACCGACGTCCTCTCCGCCTGGCGCACCCCCGGCCGGGTGATGAGCGGCACCCACAGTAACGCTCAGCACGGTGGTCGGGACGGGGACGACGCCGGTCCCGGCCTCGAGCAGGCGGGGGTCGAGGCCGCCGGCGAGCGCCAGCGCCTCGCGCGAGGCCTCCAGCTCCTCGGCCGCGCTGCGGCCCTTGAGCGCCAGCAGGACGCCCCCGCGCCGGGCCAGCGGCAGGCACCAGCCGGCCAGGCGCTCCAGCGGCGCGACGGCGCGGGCGGTGACGACGTCAGCGGGCACCAGCGCGAGCGGACGGCCGGGCGCGGCGTCCTCGGCGCGCCCGCGCACCACGCGGACCCGGGAGCCCAGCTGGAGGTCGGCCACGACCTCGCCGAGCCAGGTCGCACGCCGCTCGAGCGGCTCCAGCAGCACCACCGACGCGTCGGGGCGGGCCAGGGCCAGGCACAGGCCGGGGAGGCCGGCCCCGCTGCCGACGTCGACGACCGACGCCCCGGGGGGCAGCAGCTCGCCGACGACGGCGCAGTTCAGGACGTGGCGCTCCCACAGCCGTGGGACCTCGCGCGGCCCCACCAGGCCCCGCTCCACGGCGGAGGTGGCCAGGTGGCCGGCGTACCGGCGCGCCAACGGGGCCCCGTCGCCGAAGACGGCGGCGACGGCCCCCCGGAGCTCCTCGGGCTCGACCAGCTCGGTCGGTCCGGGCGTCACCTCAGCCGGCGGCCGAGACGACGACCCGGCGGTGCGGCTCCTCGCCCTCGGAGTCGCTCACCAGGCCGGCTGCGGCGACGGCGTCGTGCACGACCTTGCGCTCGAAGGGGTTCATCGGGTCGAGGGCGACCGGCTCGCCGTGGCGCTGGACCTGCTGGACGGCCTCAGCGGCCAGGCCCTGGAGCTCCTCGCGGCGGCGGGCGCGGTGACCGGCGACGTCGAGCATGAGGCGGCTGCGCTCTCCGGTGCGGGCCTGCACGGCGAGGCGCGTGAGGTCCTGGAGGGCCTCGAGGACCTCGCCGCGCGGGCCGGCCAGCCGCTGGAGCGCGGCGCCGTCGGCACCCTCCGCCACCACGGAGACGGCCGCGCGACCGTCCTCGACGTCGATGTCGATGTCCCCGTCGAGGTCGGCGATGTCGAGGAGCTCCTCGAGGTAGTCCGCGGCGACCTCACCCTCCTCCTCCAGGCGGGCGATGCGCGTGCGCCGCTCGCCGCCGGCCTCGGGGGCGGCCGCGTGGGCCTCGTCGGTGCTCGCCGGGGTCCCCACGTCCTCGGGGGTCTCCTGCGCGTCCTGCTCTGCGTCCAGGTGGGTGCTCACCACGGCCTCCTCGTCGTCTCGTGCGCGTCGTTCAGTTCTGGGAGCGGGCCGGACCGCGGTTGCGGTCCTTCCGCTTGGGCTGCGCGCGCTGCCCGGTGCGGACCGCGGGCTGCTCCTCGACGACCTCGCCGGCGACGACGTCGGTCGACGCGCCGCCGTGGCGGGCGCGCTTGCGAGCGCGGCGGGCCTCGAGGGCCTCCTCGGCCTTCGAGCCAGGGGCGGGCATGCGCCGGATCACGTAGGCCTGCTGGCCGCCGGTCCACAGGTTGGTGGTGAACCAGTAGATGAGCACGCCGATCGGGAAGTTGACGCCGGAGACGGCGAAGATGATCGGGAACAGGTACATGATCAGCTTCTGCTGCTGCGCGAACGGGTTGTCGAGCGCGGAGGCCGGCATGTTTTTGATCATCAGCTGGCGCTGGGTCGTGAAGGTCGTCGCGCTCATCGCGATGATCAGCACCGCGGTGAGGATCTTGACGTTGAGGTCGTCGCTGCCGAGGAACGTGTCCGTCAGGCGCGCGCCGAAGATGGTGGACTCAGCGGCCTGGCGCGCGAGCACGCTGGTCAGCGGGCCGACGCCCTCCTCGTTCCGGATGCCGTAGTTGAGCACCCGGAACAGGGCGAAGAAGATCGGCGCCTGCAGCAGGATCGGCAGGCAGGAGGAGAAGGGGTTGGTCCCGCTGGAGCGGTACAGCTCCATGGTCTCCCGGCTCATCGCCTCGCGGCTGGCCGGGTCGGTCTTGCCCTTGTACTTCTGCTGGATCTTGCGCATCTCCGGCTGGAGCAGGGCCATGCCGCGGCTGGCCTTGATCTGCTTCACGAACAGCGGGATCAGCACGACGCGGATGATGATCACCAGCGCGACGATCGAGAGGGCCCAGGTCCAGCCCCCGCTCTCGGGCATGCCCAGCGCCGTCAGGCCGGCGTGGGCCTGCACCATGATCCAGGCGACCACCCACTCGAGCGGGTAGATCAGGCTCTCGAAGAAGTTCATCGCGTCCTCGCGGGCTCGGGGCGTGCGGGCCCGTGGTCTCGGTGGTGGCGGGTGCTGGCGTCGTGGGGCGCTCGGCGCCCAGCACCAGTGTGGGCCCTGCGCGCCCGCGCCCGTGCCGAGCGGCTGGGGACCGGGTCCCACCCGCCGCGCGCCCAGGGGTGGCACCGCAGGAGCCGGCGCGCGGTCAGCCAGGTGCCGACGACGGCGCCGTGCTCCCGCAGGGCCGTGGCCCCGTAGGAGGAGCAGGAGGGCCCGTAGCGGCACACCGGGCCGAGGAGCGGGGAGACGAGCAGCTGGTAGCAGCGCACGAGCCCCAGGAGCAGGAGGGCCACCGCGCGGTCGGCGCCGTGCAGCACGAGCGCGACCGCCCGCACGACCGTCCGCAGCAGCGGGGTCACGGGCGGCTGCGGCGGCCGGTGCCCGCCGGGGCCTCGCGCACGACGCGCTCCAGAGCGCCGGCGAGGTCCCGGTCGAGCTGCTCGTGCGTGGCGCCGGCGGCCGCGGGGTTCGCCCTCACCACCACCCGGCTGCCGCTCGGCAGCACCGAGAGGCGGTCGCGCACGAGGTGGCGCAGCCTGCGCTCGACGCGGTTGCGCACCACCGAGCCGCCGACGGCCTTTGACACCACGAAGCCCACGAGGGGCTGGGAGGCCTGCTCCGGGGCGCCCTGGGGCGCGGTGAGCAGGTGCACCACGAGACAGCGACGCCCCGCCCTCCGACCACCCCTCACGACGGCCGAGA
>Ga0325403_1000076_pt1 | contig 47495 bp, 27 predicted proteins | sample PopdelMetagenome_19_FD_205665 | JGI IMG/M metagenome (GOLD analysis project Ga0325403, IMG submission 205665) | Populus deltoides microbial communities from Bellville, Georgia, United States - Xylem-PdKOR-R4 | ecosystem: Host-associated > Plants > Phyllosphere > Stem > Wood/Secondary xylem... | reverse complement strand
GGAAGCCAAAAGTGACGTTGTTTTGGCAAGAAGAGAACAACCCATTTTTCATCCTCACACATGGATGCATTTTTTGTCTTGTTTTCTTCTACTTCTTGTAGTATTTTGGAGAAATTTTGGACCATTATTTCTCATTCTCATATGAACATTAAATGCCAAGATACATTTTATTTTTTTTCTCTACACTTGTACTTCATTTTCAGCTAAAGACTCATTTCATTGCTTCCTTATGATGGCATAAAACGAGTGTCAAATAAGTCAACCCGAGCATGTTGTACAAATTGTATAGAAATGATGGATGACTAAGATTAACCCAATGATATCAATGTACAACTTTATTCCACCTATAAAAGTTTTAAGACCTTCTTCTCATCCTATACATAAAGAGGCATGATGAGAAAGAATAGGGAGAGGTTTAGAGAGAGAAAGTCTAAATTTATAAGGGAGATAGTGGATAAAGGAGGTTTTAGCTAAAACCAACTTATTCAGAAAGTAGAAGGGAATGAGGAGAGGAAAAGAAAGGAAAAGAAAGGAAAACCATACCAAAACACATAAGACCCAAATATGATAGAGATGGAAAGCTTGGTTTTTAGGTCATTAAACTGGTTCATTTCAAACTAGAGAGTTGTAGATAGGAGAAAGGGGAAAGAGAGGAAGAAAAAAGCAAAGGAAAAAAAAAGCACATAACAAAAAGAAAGAAGAAACCTTAATCTAGAGAGAGAAACCCACCAAAATCCTCTCCACCACAAGCCAACCACTATGACAGTCACAAGGAGCCTCCACGACACCTCCCCACTTTGATGGAACCACCATTGATGTAAGTCATAACTCTTTTCATTATTTTTCTTTCCTTAGGTTTTATGGCAAAATGGTGTAAAATGATGCTTTTTGGTTTTTAAATACATTAATATAAGTTAAAAATGGTGTTTTTAGGCTTAATTAGGTTTAATTTAAACATTGTATGTTTTAACAAAAATACAACACACACACACACACACACACACACACACACATCTTTTCCCTTTCAGTCAAATCTTCTTCAAACAAATCCTTTCTCTTCTTCATTAGCTCGGTGATCTTAGTAAAAGCCTTTCATTTCCTTCTAATACTCAATTTCAAGTAAGGCAGACCCTCTAACCTCCCCATTCAATTCTCTTGTTTACCTTTCAAATGTTAGTTATTTCGCCGATCTTGACCAAAAAAAAGGGGAGTGACATGAGCAAAGACCATCAAATAAAAACTGGGCCTCCTGACTCTGAATTAAAGGAGTAGAGATAATCATGGAAAAATTAGAAAGTCATTCAAAATCAACCTCTCAGAGAGGAATCAATATAAAAGTCACTCATTTGATCCCATTAATAAAACATCCACCTTTTTCCTTCTAATATTACATAACATAAATAGATTCTATTTATGTACAATGTAATAAAATAAGTTAAGGTATGATGGTTAAATATATGAAAAATGCAAGCATGGAACATAAAGTTTGAGGTTTTAGGGCTTAAGTGTGTTTAATTTGGGTTTTGCATGTCTTTTATGTTAAAATAAAAAGAATAAATGTGTTTAGGTTTGCTTGTAACCTAGACTTGAAATGATAAAAGTTAGACTTTTGAGAAACATTTTTTTTAGATGATGATTCATGAATAAGACTTTAACTCAAATGTTATCTTGGATTTTAATTCTTATGCTTGTTGTATTTATTCTTGTCTTTATGATCATGCTAGAAAATGTGTTACAAATCCCATGCATTATGACCAAGTCTCTCACATAAAAAAAATATTTTTGCATCTATTTAATATTTCATGCAATTTTATTAATTATTGTGTCATTTTGATATTTTCATTTGCATGTCGTTATTTCTAAAAAAAAATAGAAAAAAACAAAAAAAAAATATTTATCATATTACATGTTTTCATATAAAGTGTTATAACTTATTTATAAAACTTATTGAGATTTGACTCATATTAAAAAAAGCCTTATGGGTCGACATTCCAAAACCCTTTCAAATATTTAAGGTGAGTCTAATATATTGTTTTAGGATATTCTCATTCATTATCAAAATCTTTTTTGAAAGAAATCAAAGTTCTTTTTTTTTTCCTTGTAAAATCAATGAAATCTTCTTTTTTGGGGATTAACTTCAAGAATTTTATAAACCAACAATATCACCATTTTTTAAGGATTAATGCTCATTTTTTTCTAAATCAATGAAATCATCTATTTTAGGGATTACCTTCAAAGCTTTCCTAAACCAACAAAATCACTTATTTTCAGGGATTCACGTCAACGTTTTTGAAATTGGCTATCTTTAGGGATTAAAGGCACATTTTTTTTTTCTAAATTTACAAAATTGTCTATCTTTAGGGCTTAACATCATAATGTTTTTAAAATAGCAAATTCTTCTATTTTTAGATATTAACATCATAATTTTTTTCTAAACCTATGAAATCTTATAGTTTTAGGGATTAATGTCAAAATTGTCATAAATCAATGAAATTGCATAATTTTAAGGCTTAATGTCAAGTTTTTTTTTTTATGAGTCCTCTATTTTTTAGGATCGATATCATTTTTAAAATAAATTGTGAATAAGCTCAGAATATAATAGCATAAATAAATTTAGGAAAACATAACAAATATAACTTTTCATTTGAAAGGATATGGTAAGAGTGATGTTTCCTTTTCCTTAAAAATTACTAACACAATACCTAAATATCTAGAACTAGTGTCTACTTTTTAGAATTTTTATTTTTTTTTAATTACTAAGTGGCGACTCTATTATTTTTATTTTTCCTTTAAACATTCATTGATTCCCACACATTTCAGCAAAATGTGACAATAGTTACCAAACTCAACTCACCCCAATGGATCGACTAGATTATCCTTTGAACTAGGTCTGACCTGGCTCGAATTAAATTTGTTTTCGAACTAACTAGAGAGTTGATTCAATCAAACTCAGATGACATGAAAAAAATCAAGTGAGACCTATTCAATGATTTTTTTATAGAAAAATTTTGTTCTAACTTTTAAAATATTAATATTTGTTAAAAAGAAATCTTCTCTTATAAAAATTATTTAACTTGAATTAACTTATTCAATTTATAATCTAGATATTATATCGGATCAAGTTTTATAATTATCGATCATACAAAGTGATTAGCCCATGAGGCTAAATATTGAAAGAAAGAGATTTGGCTAAATTTTGAATTAACATTTGAAGAATAATCTTTTTATCTTAATGGGAAGAGCCGCAGACCTTAAAATTAAAAAGCCACACTTAGGTTATCTACGGGAACCTACCAATTTCAATACAAGTGTATGTAAAAGAGCGAAATCAAGACCAGCTCCACCTACACTCTATAGCGTTTTTTACCCCAAATTTTGTGTGTTCTTATTCAATCTTTTTTTTATTTTATTTTTTATCTTTTAAGTTTCTTTTAACTTGGATTGGATAATGGATTGGTCAATTACACACGAAATCTTAATACATTCCAAAAAGATTGTTCTTTTTCACAATCTCCTATTATATTCATATATGAAATGGCAGTATAAAAAGCGAACTCATTTATCAGTACTTCTAGTGATTACTAGTTTAGTGGACCAAATTTTTTTAAGCATAGAAAAGATATTTATATGATGATAATATTTTTAAAAAAATAAAAAAAAACAAAATTCAGGTTAAATCTTGATTAATTTGATGATATGATAAAAAAATAGACAAAAACAACAAAAATAACAAATTAAAAAATATATTGGATCTGGTCAAACTGGATTAACAAGTGAAACTCGTCACCTTGCATATGAAATCAGTATAACTCATAGAATGATGAAATAAAAAAATTCAATTGTAAAAAGAAAATTAAAAAAAAAGATATAAGCCAACTCGGTCAAATCTTTTAAACCCGTGACCTAAAAAGTTAACAAAATTATGATCAATAAAATATTGAGGGATGAAAAGAAAAAAGAAAGTTTCAATAAAAAAAGATTAAAAAACAAATAGCAATCAAAAAAATATAGATCAAATATAATACAAAATAAAATAAACTAAAATATTGAGGGATTGAAAAAAAAATCAATTAAAAAAATGATGTAAAATATTAAAGGATGTCATTGAAAAGATAATTTAATTAAAAGATTGGTTAAAAACACATTCACAATTAAAAAAAATATATAGGGACCAAATTTGAAAGGTGAAAAAACCTAATGAGGGTTAAATCAAAAGAAAATTCAAATTCTATGGGTTATTTAAAATAAAAAAATAGCAATAAGAAGAATTTGAACCACATTTAAAAGGAAAAAAAAATCAAAGGCTACTTTAAAAATATAAAAGAAAAAGCTCTTAATTCATGGAGGAGTGAGTAAACAAGGAGGGGAAAAAATAACCACAACAAAAAACCTGATATATTTCTACAACACGTGCCGTTTAGGAATGGAAACTATGCTACGAGGATTAAAACATTGTTATGGAAGCCCTAGTTTGGCTGTCGAATAACATTGTACAAGTCATTCAAAAAACATAGAGGTACCCACACACAATCGACTTTGTTAAAATAAATAATATATTATATATGATGAAATATTAAATTGTTCTGGATCAAACTTGATAATTAAAAAAAAAACATATGCATTTATGATTTAATGGCCTTATGGTCATTTTACTATGCAGCTAAAATAAAAAGGTTGAAAATGCCTCTACTCCAAAGTGTTTTAATCTTTGTCTTCCAAGGTATATTAATTATTTTACTATACAAATAATAATAATAATAAACTATTATACTCCCATTTCCATGGGCAATTGTATTATGTTTATAAAGACAAAATTATAATTTTATTATTTTAATCCATAGTAATAATGAGTCTATATATAAATAAAGTAATAAAGCTACATTAAAAGTTAAAAGTTAGAGCCATTTTAGGTCCTTTTAATGTAAAAGGAAAAGCTTCCTTTATTCCATTAAGACTTTTGTTAGGGACGATGAACTATGCCTTTGAAGACAAAAAAGCCTTTTGCTAGGAGCCTGGAATGTAGATTTTCTTTTCCTTTTAACAGAAGTAAACTGGTTTTATAACAGCTTTGTATAAGCACACATGCAATAAATAGCTCACAAATTTACAATCTCTTTAATTCCATGTTTTAGATTAAAAGCTCATGCATCACATTCAAGGATTTATTGCCTTTGCTTATAAAGTTACAATCCCCTGTGAAGCTTCTATCCAGGAGCAAACATGGAACTAATAAATCTAGTCAGATAGCGATCTGCATTATATGGGCTCCCTTTTATTGAAAAAAATTGACCTGAATTTAATAAATAAATAAATAATTTAATATTTCTTTAAAAAATAAAATCAAATGTCTTGATCATATTTATCTTTAAATTCCCAACTTGATATTTGGTTAAAAAACATCATATTGTAATAGTATTAATATTTATTGATGTATAAAGCCTCGATTAATACACTTTAAATTTTATTTTTCAAACATGTCGACAACAATTGTCTTTTTTTTTTCTTTGCATGTTGCGACGAAGCAAGGCTCGGTAACCAGTGCCATGCTAAACAGCTATTGGTTTTAACTAAGAACAGTCATTACATGTGATGAACTTAAGACAAAATCATGAGATTATAGATATGCCATGCAAAGGAAGCCCAGTAAACCAAAACTACGACAGCTTGTTTGGAACCAATTTAATACTATTCATTTGAATTCTTTTGTTTGGAATGGAATATTAATTGTGGAATTTATTTAACTTTAATTAGTAAAAATACATCATCTACCCAACTTGCCTTCATTCTCGATAAAAACAAATCTGCATATCTACAGAAAACTTTAAATGATTGTAGAATTTATTTATGTTGTTTAAAGCTCCAGAATTGAATAAATGATTTCATTTCTAAGTAGGCTCAACAAAGCTGCTTTTATGTCCACTCATAACCACTTCGTCCTTGAAGACCAAAACCTTGAACAATTCCCTCATCCTTTCCACTGAAGACCGAACCTTTTCTTCCCTAATTTCCAATAAAATATGATCAGAAGCGTAAGCATGCCCACTAGTTCAAACAGATTCAGGAGATTATGTATTAGCCTAAGCATGCCCACTAGTTCAAAAAGATTCAGGAGATTATGTATTAGCCTAAGCATATAATAGTAGAAAGCAAACAATACAACGTGCAAATAAAGTCACAGTCCATAAAATTCACTGAACAATTCATGTCATATCCTCATGTTTATCCACACGTCGCAGACAAGTCTCAGCAAGTAGATTTTCTTAATGATATACGCAGAGTCTAAAAACTACCGCCCCTGAGAGCAAGTACAAGATGAAGAACAGAGCCCCCCTCAATATTGTAGTCACGAGCAGTCTTGTCGTCGCCAAGCTGCTTCCCAGCATAAATAAGCCTGCAACCAGAGTCTCAATGGAAGGAATGATATAATAGTGGGACCATATCATCATTCAAGTGTAAGAAAGCAGCAAGGCCCATGAAGTGTGGATGATACAATTACTGAAGCAAACTAACAAGGCTCCGCCTAGGATATTGATTACAGACAGTGATATTAAGTCAGGTTTGCCAAGGTTGTATTCGCTATTTAGATAAATGCATTGACCATATTTCAAAAAACAAAATAGTTGTGGATGGTTTAGGGTAGCAAAAGAATGTAGTGGAATCTTACAGTATGAACCAAGATAATGCAGTCATACTAGCATCTCTTAAAATTAATACATGCAACAAGAAAGATAATAGACAAACAGATAACGAACTGCCAATTATTTAAAACATGTTCAAAGTACTTATGCAAGAGCATCCCTCCTTTCTAAGCTTGACTGCCCAGATAAAAACAGAATGAGATCACAATAGTTACCTTTGTTGCACAGGAGGAATTCCTTCCTTCTCCTCAACACGTTCCTTTATACGGTCAATTGTATCAGTAGGTTCAATGTCAATCTCTATTTCTTTTCCAGTGAGAGTCTTGACTTTAATCATAGTTCCTCCTCTAAGCCTCAAAACCAAGTGAAGTGTTGACTCCTTCTGAATGTTATAATCAGCAAGAGTCCGGCCATCTTCCAATTGCTTACCAGCGAAAATCAACCTCTGCTGGTCTGGAGGGATGCCTTCCTTGTCCTGAACAATACACATCACCAATAGTTAAGCACAAATTCATCAACTCCCGAAAAAAATATAAAAATATAAACCTAAATATCCAAATCTCACAGGGAAACCATTTCGATTTGGAAAAAGAGCTCCAAAAACCAAACAAAAAAATAATCAAAGATTCATGTCAAGCCATGACAAGAAAATCATGAATAAACTCGTAATAGTTCATTCCTATTGAAAATTCTGAGCTGAACTTCAATGTTACAGGCTTTCCCAAAGCTAATTTCCATTACAAACTAACTAATTTGAGACACTCTTTGCTACGAACTCCTCAATCAACAACATTCAAATATAAGATGACTATTGCAAGTAAAAAAACCCTCCTTTTCTCTATATGGAAAGACAAACCAAACCCACAACCAAATATAGTTTTTCCCAGGAAACAAATTATAATACTACATATTAAAACAAAAGGACCCATATGTATATATATATAAAAAAGGATTATGAAGAAACACAAAGGAATCAATTAAAACTAGAGCCCAAAAAAAAGAAAAGAAGAAGAAGTCTACCTGAATCTTGGCTTTGACGTTGTCAATGGTGTCACTGCTCTCAACCTCAAGAGTGATGGTTTTACCAGTCAAGGTCTTAACAAAGATCTGCATCTTTCTCTGCTTTCTCTTTTCGATTTTCTTCGTTAGAGAAAGAAAAATTGATAGATAGAAGAAAACAATGGGCTAAAATTTTGGTGATGCTTTTTATTTTTTTTTGTGGAATATTGGAGGACAGATTTTATATCGGTGGACCCCACAACTATTCCTCAATTGTGTTGGAAACAGAAGTTCCCAGATATGTTTAATTTTTATTTATTTATTTTAAGAAATTACTCTGAACCTGCCTTCTTTTTCATTTTGGCAATGGTATTGTTTGGATAATAGTTTTGAAATTCTCATCGGTACGGTGGATTGACCTAGGACTCGATTGATTCGGGTTTGAAATTAGTTCGAGTTTAAATAAAAATTTCTTGGAGAGTTGGCCCGGCAAAACCCAGTTAATCCGAGCAAATCTGGATGAGACCCGATCTCTTTATATATATATATATATATAGCTGTGAAACGACATCATTTTAGCCTATTAAAAGGCTAAAACGATGAAGATGAACGATGCAGAATTGTAGACAAGAAAAAACCTAATTAAAGAAAAAACAATTTCAATTGCATAGCTCCTGTGCCCGTAATACTCCTCCACCCCAAACACAGCGTCCCCTCCGTCAATGGACTTTACCCTTATCGACAGCCTTACGTGGCAGGACATTATTGATCTCGTTTGATTATTTAATCTTCCCATTAACTAAAGAGTTTTAGTCCTTGTCTCTTTGCCTCCCTGACTGTCCGTCTCCAATCTATTATCCTTCTACAAATTACTACCAGAGGTTAGTTCTTCTCTTATGTATTTTAACTCTCATATTTCTTTCTTAATTGCTACTTTCTATTTGATTTTCATGCTAAAAAAACCTAAAACAAAAATAAAAATTCCTAACTTGTTTGTGTTTGCTTTCCTGGAAACGTAGCAAAACCGAATTTATTTTCATGCAAATGATGAATTCAGCTCAGAAAAATTAATCTCTCTTGCTATTAAGAACGAATTTGATTAATTTGACAAATTTTTTAAAAAAATAATTAAACATTAAAAATAAATTTACACCTTTTTTGTGGTAAACAATAAAAAATCAAACAAGCTCCTGAGTTTCAATTGAAAATCTTCAATTTTTTCCTGCTATTGAATAATGAAGAAAATGGCATTCGAAGAAATTCTCAATTTAGAACTATTTGTTGCATTTTGTGGCTGAAAATGTGAGAATTCAGCTTACTAATTTTAAGCTAGATATTCCATTGTATTTAGATATTATTTGTTTGCTCCTCTGCTATTCTCCAATTGGCTGACTTATATCAATAGGTCTTTTAAAACACGAGTAATTTGTAAATTATTAGTGTATATTTTGTTGGCAATTGAATTGGGTGTTTGAAGCTTGGTGCTTTTGTTTTTCTTGGATTCTAGTTAAACAAGTAGTATCAAACTTTCAGTTTGATTCAGTATGCCTAAAAAGAGTTCTTCAAACAAACAACTAAATGCTAACATGAGTTTAAAAATAATTTTTTTATTTGATTTTTTTGGGTTGACCTGGATCAACCCGGATCAACCCGGGTCAACCCATCTGTCCTGTGACCCGATCATTAAAATGAGTCAACTGCCGAATCGGGTTTCAAAACTATGGTTTGGATAGTATTTTAGTACATAAAGATTGAAAATTATAGAGATAAAAAAATATTTGATTGAAAAGATAAAGATAAAGATATAAAAATAAATTTATTTTTATAATAATTTTAAAGTGAATTTATATATTTTTAAAACAGGAGGTACAAAAAAGATATGTCTATAGAGATAACATTTTTTATTTTTTATTTTTAAAACATGTAAAAAACTCTCAATTATAAAATTATCTAACTTGTTATAAAATTTATAATTATATATATTGAATGTCCATTGGAATCTCTTAGATTTCATAACTTTTGGATTTTGTCTTCTGGTTTTCTATGACACTTGAGTTTTCTTTTTCTACAAATAAACTATTTGTCTTGTATTCTAAGCATTGAGAAAAATATACAAGAAAATATATGAACTTCTCTTTTAAGTTTTATTCTGAATATGTATGTTTTTACTAGTTCTTTATTTTTTTTAACACATTATTAGCACAATCACTTTACTTAATTTATATTGAAATCTTGGCACACATAAACTCTTATGTTACGTGGCTTGTATTAGTTTCAATATTTTTTCTCTTTTCATTATTATTCATACTTTATGGAATATATTTGGCTTTGTAACTTATTTTGACAAATTTCTTTCCTTTTTATTCATCAAGATTTAAAGTTCCTAAAGAACTAGTATTGTAAGTTTCTAAACAATTAAATAAATTAAATATAGTTCTTGAAGAACAAGTATTTCTAAAGAACTGAAAAGTAGTATTAAAAGATTGATTTTTTTTTATATTCATGATTTTATTTAATAAGTTGTTTCTTTTTTTTAAATAATGTTGAATATGATGAAACATGAATTTACTGCTCTTGATATATCTGTGAATAATTTTTTGTCATGGATCTTTGATGTTGAGATTCATCTAGAAGCTATGAATCTTGGAGAGACCATCAAAGAAGAAAATAACGTATATTTGCAGGATCACATAAAAGCAATGATTTTCATTTGCCACCATTTTCATGAAGGATTAAAAGTTGAATATCTCACGGTAAAAGATCCTCTTGTTTTGTGGAAAATTTTAAAGGGAAGATATGGCAACTAAAAGTTTACTATACTCCCTCAAACTCGTTATGATTGGTTGCATCTAAGGTTGTAAGATTTTAAATCAGTTAATGAATATAATTCTACTCTTTTTAAAACTACCTCACAGATGAAATTATATGGTTAAAATATCACAGAAAACCAAATGTTAGAGAAAACATTCTCTACTTTTCATGCCTTAAGTATTGTCCTACAACAACAATATAAAGAATGTAATTTTAAGACGTATTCGAAATTATTTTCATTTCTTCTTGTGATTGAACAAAATAATGAGTTTTAGATGAAAAATCATCAATCATATCCCACATGTTCTAAATCATTCCCTGAAATGAATGGAACCTTCGTCCAAAATACAAGAAAGAATTGAGATTATAAATATGGAAAAAATAAATGGAAAAGGAGAAGCAATAGTACTTTAAAAGGCAACCCATCATACCACAAAAAATAAAGACACAATGAACTCAAACAAGAAAAGGGCAAGAATTTGCATAAACCTGAAAACAAGTATCATAGGTTCGGTATGCATGATCATTGGTCTCGTACTTGTCGAACGCTAAAATATCTTACTGATTTATATCAAGCCTCTCTAAAACAAAATACAATTGAAACTAATTTTATTCATAAAGATGATTTTAAAGGTCATAATGTTTATCTTGATATTTCTGATCTCTTTAAAAACCCAAATAAAACAGATGACATATTTAGTGGTAGAATGCTTGAGGATGATTAATATTTTTATTTGTAGTAGGATATTTATCTTATTGTATTTTCAATTAAAAAAATATCAATTTTATTTCAGTTAAATAATAAACTTTAATTATATTTTGAATAGAAGCATGACTTTTCATGATGGAGATTTATGTCTGGCAGATAGTGCAACAATACACACAATTATCAAGGAAAATAAATACTTTGAATATTTGACATTAACCAAAGCTAATGTCACTACAATATCAGGTCCAGTGGACATGATTAAAGGCTCTAAAAGAGCTAATATTTTGTTACCAATTAACACAAAATCGAGCATCAAAGATGCATTATATTCATCTTAGTACAGGAGAAATTTACTTTGTTTTAAAGATATATGTGCTAATAGTTATCATATTGAAACAATAGATAAAGAAAAAAAAGAATATATTTTTATTATTTCATGTATTTCAAGTTAGAAACTTGTATTTGAAAAATTACCCACTTTCTTTTCTAGAATTTATTACACGATCATGAAATCTATTGAAAAAAATGTTATGATACACCGGAAGTGTTTCGATCCAAAAATATTTATGCTTTGGCATGATCGAATTGGACATCCAGGATCAATAATAATGAGATGAATTATTAAAAGTTCACATGGGTATCCTTTAAAAAGAACCTGGAGATTCTTTTACGAAGTAAAAATTCATGCACTGCATGTCTCAAGGTAAATTAATTACCAAACCATCTTCATCAAAGGTTGTTATAGAATCACTATTTTTTCATAAAAGAATTCAAGGAGATGTATATTGTAGTTATTTTATTATATTAATTGATGCATCAAGTAAATGGTCACATGTTTGTTTATTTTCTAGTCAAAATGTTGCATTTGCTATATTAATAGCACATATTATCATACTATGGGTGTAATTTCCTAATTATCCAATATAAAAAATTCGATTGGACAATGTCAGTGAGTTTACTTCTGAAGCATTTGATAATTTTTGCACTTCTATTGGAATTGATGTTGAACATCCCGTTACTCATATACATGCTTAAAATGGTCTAGCAAAATCATTTATAAAACACCTTTAATTAATTACTAGACCATTACTTATGAAATCAAAATTGTCTATATTTATTTTGGGACATGCTATATTACATGCCGCATAATTGCTTAGAATTAGACCAAGTGCTTACCATAAATATTCTCTTTTGCAACTTGTTTTTTGTATACCACCAAATATATTTCATATACGAACTTTTGGTTATGCAGTATATGTGCACATAGTGCCCCCCACCCCACCCCACACCCCCCCCACAAAGGACAAAAATGGGTCCACAACGTAGAATAAGAATTTATGTTAGTTTTTATTCTCCATCTATTATTAGATTCCTTGAACCTTTAACTAGTTATGTTTTTAAAGCTAGTTTTGAAGACTACCATTTTGATGAGAATATTTTCCCATCATTAGAGAAAGAAAAGTTAGTGCTTGAAGCATGATAAGAAATTACTTGGAATAATCCAAAGTTATCTCATTTTGATCCAAAGACAAATCAAAGTGAACTTAAAGTTCAAAAGATAATTCATTTACAAAATATTGCAAATCAATTACCAGATGTTTTCACCAACAATGAAAAAGTAGTTACAAAGGCACCATCTAGAATTGAAATCTTTGAAGTTAAAAAAAAAAGGCAACATCGTAGCAAACGAATCTATACCATACTTGAAGTGCGGAAGACTTGTTGGTGCTAAGGACAAAAATCATAGAAAACAAAAATTACAACAAATAGATGATGGTACTCTTAAAGATTCATCATTCATAAAACAGACGATAAATATTGTGTCAAAATCATTTCCTAATATTGATTCTATTGAAGAGGGACCTCTTGAAGAGGCATCTCCTAAAGAGATCTAGGTACTTGGAAAATAATGAGATTTCCATAAACTATGTTCACACATGAGAGATTTTGAATCGAAAGAAAATTGTCATAAATAACATATTTGCATTTAAGATTGCTTTTGGCATCACTAGAAGTGATGATAAAATTGAACCACAAACTGTCCAAAAATATTGATATAGAAATGATTGGTCAATGTGGAAAAATGCAATCCACACACAGTTTAACTCACTTACAAAATATAAAGTATTTGGACTTGTATTTCATACACCTAAAGATGTCATAGCTATTAGATATAAGTAATTTTTTGTTAGAAAATGAAATGAGAATAGTGAAATTGTTTAATATAAAGCACGATATATTGTACAAGATTTCTCACAAAGACTTGATATTGATTATGAGAAAATTTATTCTCTAATTATGGATGCAATCACTATCAAATTTTTTATTGATTTAATAGTCGTGTTAATGATCAACTGAACATGATTTAAATCTAGTAGATTACCTTGAAACCCTTCTCTTAAGTAATCACCCTCTTGTTTCTAGAGAGACTTAGATAAAACCCAATATTCAGATGCCTAATAGAATTAAACTTCATGATCACTCATCTTGAAACATAATAACCAATTAATTTAGTCAGGGTTTCAATTACATTTAGCCTACCCTCTATACCCTAACATAGGTAGAAAATCCTTAAATTTTAGATCTAACTTATTTAAATGGTTAGGGTAAGTTTCGAGTAGTCATTAACTACTAAGACTAGACAAGAGAAGTAGATATGGACTAGGGTGAAGCCCATTGATGTAACTATCTCAAACTTGCTAGCTTCCAGGAGGTTCAAGGTGTTGTGAGCTCTAGTCTACGAACACGCCCATTGGGAAGCCACTATTTCCTCCCTAAAAAGAGTCAACATATGAAAATATATAGTATAAGTATATGGAGGGTATGGTTCCATATCCAATCTTAGATATAAAGAATAATATAAAAGGTCACCTGTAGGTATATAATAATATATACTTCAATAATTTACACATAAGCAAACATAACATATAAGTCAATCATTTAAAAAAACAAAAAAAAAATCAAGAAATCAACCATATAATCATAAAAGTATAAATTATAAATGATACTTATGATGTACATGAACAACTTAACCTCAAGAATTATGGTGTCTGGCATAATTGTCATCCTTTATTGGCCGTTATCGATTTTGACCCTTGCACATTGTGGAAATGGTGTTTTAGATAGAAGTTCGGAGTCCTCCTATGAAATGAGATAAATAACGATAACACATCACCCTTTGGATTCACTTTTCCATCATACAGTAAACAATTATCCTACTAATAGGGTTCCTTTTACAGTGACAACATATGATTTTAAATATAAAAAACTATCATGTTTTTTTATCATCTTTATTTGTAAACATATTTTTGATATATATATATTTTTTCTCATTATGATATATTATCCCTATTGTTACGAGTGGACCCCATAAAGGCTCAATGAGTATGAGTGGTGCCCTTCGAGCCCATTTCGGACATTTAAAAGGGTATGTACAAAACCTAATTTTTACCATCCATACGAGTCCAACACCCATTTCATATAAAAGTCAAAATCAATTAAATCTCTAATTTATAGGGATTAACATCAATTTTTCCATTGAAAAACTAAAATCAGCAAAATCTCCTTTTTTTTAATGATTAACGTCAAGATTATCATTTGAAAAATCAAAATCGATGAAATCTGCTATTTTTAAGATTAACAATAAAATTTTCAGTTTAAAAATCAAAATCCACATAATCTCATATTTTTCGGTAAGGGTGATCATTTTTGGTTCGGTATGATTTTTATCCAAAAAAAGTAACCAAACCGGTTCAAACCTACCGGTTTCGATTCGGTTCGGTTATTTTGGAAAAAAACCGGTTTGGCTCGGTTTTTTCCGGTTTTGGCTCGGTTTTTTCCGGTTTGGGTTTGGTTCGGTTTGATTTTTCAGTTTTAGGCTTATAAAACCGAAACCAAACCGGTCGGTTTTGATTTAATTGGTTTTTTTCACGGTTTGGTTTTTTAAGTTATTTGTTTTTCGTTTTTCTTGGTTTTTTGGTTTTTTGCTCACCTCTATTTTTAGGGATTAATGTCAAACTTTTCATTTAAAAAAAAATTGATAAAATATCATATTTTTGGGTTAACTTTAAAATTTATCTTGGAAAACCAAAATTATGAAATTTCCTATTATATAGGATTAATATCAAGATTTCTCATAAAAGAATAAAAAATTTATGAAATCTCCTATTTGGAATTAATGTCATATTTATTTATTAAAAGACCAAAATGATGAAATCTTTTATTTTTAATGATTAAATTCATTCTTTTTTGTTAAAAAGGTCAAGATTGATGAGATCTCCTATATTTAGGTATTAACGTCAAATTGTTTTTGATAAAAAGACAAAGATCAACAAAATCTCCTACTTTTGGTAATTAATATCAAACTTATTGATGAGTCTTTGATTATTTAGGAACGATGTCTTTTTTAAAATAAAATAAATCATAAAATATGATTAGAATTAAATTTAGACGATTAATGACATGTGTGGAATAAATTTAGGATAAAACACATAGTTATGATAACCTTTTATTTGAAAGGATGCGATAAAGGTGATATCTATCTTCTTTTATGAACAACCAATGCCTTAACTGAATCTAAGAAACCAACGCTTATTTTAAGATTCCTAGCTTTCTTTAATTACTAGGCGGCTACTCCATTTTGTTTTTTCCCCCCATTAATTTAGGAGATCCCAAACATCGGGTGCAACACAATTCATATAAGTTTAGTTAAGTAGGAACCCATTTCTATAGCATTAAACATATTAAATTTATGATAACCTTAAGGGGCTTAACAAATTATCCATTAATGAAACTTTGATTTTATGCATATAAAATTAGAAGGTAACAAATCACTATCTCAATATGTACTTAATATATTAAAAAAGGATTCATTATAATATTTACTTAATATATTAAAAAGGGATTCATTATATTAAATAGGTCTCATCCCATGGCATGATTGATATAAGATGCATGACAATCACACACACACCCTTAACATATCATTCTAATTAGATGATTATAGATATATCTAAACTAATTTTCTTGAGGTCAATTCCTAAATAGTTGTTACACGTCTTTATAAGTCTTGTGAGCTCCATGATTGTATTCCTTTCCAGCATTCTTTCTTCATATTGGACTATAAAAAAAATTTCTATCTAAATTTCTATATTTCTAAATTAAATAAATTTTAAAAAATTAAATAATAAACCTTGAGTTACATTCAAAGAGAATTAGATGAGAAAATAATTTTACATCATAGAAGAAAAATAAAGAAAAAGTAGGGCACATAAACCCCATTTGATATTACAACCATTTAACCAGAAAAAACTCAATTACATTGGTCTTTTAATCATCCATCATGCATAAAAAAAAACATTAATATGCATAAAAAAATATTACATGTTTTAATTCTATTTATTTACTTTATTGAAACTTTATAATAATATTCCTAGCATTTAAAAATATTAAGTTAAACTCAATTTTATAATTTCCCAAACTTTACAAAATTTTATTTAATATATTTTCCTTGAAAAACCATTTTCAAGATTTAATAAGAAAATTAATCATATTAAAATTCTTATTAACATCCCAAACTATTTTAAAATGAATTAAATAAAAACTTCTTTTAGCTAGAAAAACTTTCTTTATTTTAGAAAATTTATTTTTCTAAAATAGTATAATTAAAAGTTTTAATTAAATCCTAATCCAATTAAAATAATAAAAAACATTTTTTTAATTAAAAAATTTAATTTAATTAAGAAATTTACTAGCTAGGAGTTGTTGGAAGGACGAGCTACTGTATAGCTAAAGAAGGACGGGTTGTTAAAGCTGCTAATGTTGCAATCGGGGGTCTGTTACTGGCTGGAGAAGAGAGTCTGTGAGAGAGAGAGAGCGACGTGAAAGGAAGTTATATATATATATATGACATTCTGATGTGCTCGAGTAGCATCATGACTTGGTCATCATCTTAAGGGTTTTCACAACAATTAATGTTGTCTTAAAAGACTTCGTGCATCTCTTAAATGCTTACACCTTCCTCTGCATAGAAACATTATAATATGAAGACAAGAATAAATGTATCCTTAGACTAAATAATACTTACACCTTCCTTTCCATGGTAGTAATTTTTGTTTTGTTTTTAGAATGATTGTTTTTTTCCCCTGGTAAGCGAGTAAATGCAGATTTCCAGCCCATTTCACATGCTTCCCTAAGAAGCTGAAAGAAGTTTCCATTCGAGAAAATTCATAGCGAGGTGTGCAAGTATACCTTCGTGCTTTGAAATTTGTAAATTTACCCCTATTAGTCACACTTTCAATTTGCACTCTCAAGAGTCGTAGTGTGATGACAAAAGGTTTGAAATTTGCACAATAGATCCCGAGTTTGAGTTAGGGCGTGCACCTCTTATAAGAACCTGAAACAGCCGGGTTTTACTCGCTCATTTGAACAAATAAAGTACGCTTTTTAAGAGGTAGGTTTCCTCTAATCCAAAAAAAAAAATTCAAGTTCATTGGTTGTCCACCATGTGTAAAACATCAAAGTGGATGAAGGACCATGTCTACCCACAAATTGATTTTGTAAAATTGACAATAAAGGTGTTTATTCCACCAATTCATAAAATTAATCGCAGAAGAAAATAATAGATTTTCATTGAAAAGAAAAAAGATTGAAATAATCTCTTTCTACTCCTAAGTTCTAAGTTCTGACCAATTCTAATGTTTGGCATTTAGCCATTAATTTTAAATAAAGATATTTGCAAATCACACCAAAAATAGACCAAAGTTGGTTGAGTTTAAATTTATTGAATAGGCCTGCCTCTTAAAAGAAAAAAAGGGACAAAACAAAATCAATATGATATCATTAGCAAAAACGCAAAATAGATGCATAATATATTATAATTATATTTAAGAAATTAATGTGGATTGTTAGATAATTCACTATGCATGCGTTGTAATAGTGTTTTATGATTTTTATATTTTGTTATTTTTTTTTAATTTTATCATTTGCTATTGTGTTGATTAGAATTTAAAATTGATAATTAGTTTTCACTTTCTTTTTATATTGTTACTGAGACCTTGGATGGATTGGTGCTTGATTTCATGAAAAGGAATTTAATTTAGTCATTTACATGAAATTAAAAATAAGGGAACTGAAATTGAAGAAAAGGAAAAATAAAATACCTTTTATTTTTATTTTTTTTAAAAGCGTAAAATCTGGCTTTTCACCCTTCAATCGCTATTTTTTCCATTCTTGAGTTAAAAAAATGATCCAATTTTATTGTGATTGAAAATTAAAAGATTGGGTTTATATTAGAAGATTGAGATTATATTAGTGAAATACTTAAAGGTTCTTTAAAGAAAAAACATCTTTTATCTGAGTCTGAAAGAAAAGAGAAAGAGAGAGAGAGTCATTATATTATGATGAAAGTGAGAAAGTTGACAAACGCAATTTTTTTTAATAATAAAACTTGTTGTTCTTGAAGTCAATGGACTCTATATTTATATTTTCTTTTCCATTTATCTTTTCCAAAAAAAAGTAGATTGACTTTCAAAATCTTATTTTAATTTGGGTTGAGTTTTTGTTTTTAAGCTGAACTAAATGGTGATTTAATAACAAGAGTAGGTTTTCAAATTCCTAAGGTGTTTTTGGTGGAAAAATTGGATCAAAATAGTTTTTTTTTTCCCCACCCTTAAAGGGTGGCTGCATAATTTGTTAGCCACCAAAGGTAGCTAGAATATGTGAAAATAGGTGACGTATTGCCTGCTTTTTTTTAATGAGGTGTGGCAGACAACATATAGTCTGCCCCTAAAACAAAAAAAAAAATAAACAGACCTAGGCGCATGGGTCAACCAGGGCAGCGCTATTGGGCTTTTCAGTTTTTTTACTTGTTTTTTTACCTTTATTTATTTTTCTTGTTGTTTTTTTTTTAATTTTATCCTTTAAAATTTTATTTGTTTTGAATTGGACAACATAATTTAGTTTAATAATTATGGGTTTTTCATGGTTTCATACAAACACTTTGATATTTAGTTGATACTTAATTTTGTGAACATCTAATTTTTTGTTATATAGTCAAACAAAAAAATAATTTAAGAAAGAACAAAGTTTTTAAACTATGTTGAGTACATCACCCGACTTACATATTATATAATGAAATAAAAAATGGTCTAAAAAAATTAACCACGTTAGAGTCTATGACCCAAGTCGCGATTTTAACGTGTTAGAATAAAAAACCCAGATCGGTTCAATATGTTATTGTCTTGATATTTTAAAATAATTATTTCATCTTGGGATTTTGGTTTATTTTTTTAATTATTTTTTTTTTGTTGTAAGTGGACATTCTCTTTTTTGTCAATTTTTTTTTTATGAGTTAGTCCTCGAAACCTAGTGGACATTAATTTTATGAGTTAAAAACAAATTTGGTGTGCATCGCAACATAGTGTGAGACATCTATTTAGTTAACAAGACACTAAAAGAGGTAGCGCTTTCATTGTGCATCACCTCACAAGGCACTACATTTCAATACTGATTTTTTTTTCATCTATGTTTTTTTCTTTTCAATTTTATCCTTAAACAATTAGCTTGTTAGGGATTGGATTTGCTATTATTTATTTTCTATAGGGTTATCTCAATTTCATGACCTGAATTACGGGTTTGATGATTAGTACTTAAAAATGCATTCTTATTAAGGTTTTATATTATCATATTGCATTTAAAGTATCGTTAAATTTCCTAACTTAAACAAGTTTTATAATAACAAGTCTGATAATATAAGATAGCTTTAATTTATGGTAAATGCTCATTTTAAATGGAGGCATATCTCACAATTCAAATGATTGATTGATGTGATTAATTATTGAAAATGAAAGGACAAAGAAAGAGCTAAGATTAGAGAAGAGATGCTAGTTCAATTCAAACACAAACATCATTCGGTTATTCGGTCATAGCTAAAGCTATAGACCTTAGATTTAGGTATGGTTTATCTTGATGGAAAGCTAAGACATAGGCCTAAAACATTCATGAAGAGTCCAAGACTCAATTCTACCGTTTTAAAGTTCAAATTGTAGCATCAAAAGAGAAGTTAGAATCTGTCCTGCAGCCCAGACACTGTTTAGTGTTCAGTCTATATCTCGAGTTCTAAAAGTCCAAATGAGCTCATTTATTTTTAATGGAAAGCTGAGACAGATTCCTACAACTTTTATGAGGACCACTTTGCCAAATTCTGATTGTAACAAAGCCATTTTATCCAGACAACAAATCCATACCTAAACCACCAAGTCAATAGTTGGCCACTAGATCAATAGTTAATTATCAAATGCATGGTTCTTTTTAGTCTATAAAAGGAGGCATTTTCCATGCATTTAGGCATCTTTGTTTTAAGATTAAGATCTTGCTCTTGCTTTATTTCTTTGTAATGTTCAATTTTTATTTCATGTTATATTTTCATTAATCTCTTGTTTATACTTTTCATTTCCTTTACAATACTTAGTTAACTTATATCATAATTATGTTTTTATCTAATTTATTTATATTTCTCTTCTTCATAATGTTTAGCTAAGTTTAATATGTCAAGGTGAAAAAGTTTCACTAATGGTGTAATAATAAGTATAATATAAACTCAACATGAACTTCAATGCTTATATCTAAGAAAGTTTGTTGTTAACATGTCCCCTATCATGTTTATCTTACCTATTCTTAATATCTTATTTATTAAATAGTTAATCTAGATTTGTGTTGTACAACCCTTGGTACAACAAATACTTGATCCATTCTTAGTCAATTGTATATTTAACCGGCACCTGTGCTATGAAAGAAACTTGATTTGTTGTTAACATAAGTTAACATCATGAATACCTGATAACATTTATAAGTATTGATGTTACATAAATAAGATAATTAATATGATCATGTTAATAATTTATAATAAGCTATTAATGATAATCTAATTGGAGTCTTTTTTGTGTGTGATTTTCAATTGAGTAATAAAATGAATTTATATTATACTTATTTGAAATACCATTAGTAGATCCTCTAATCTTGACAATTATTTTATCATTGTTTAATCCTCACATCAATATCACATAAAATTCTCCCCAACTCTTTTATATATATAGTGACCTCCATGTGGATCGACCCCGGTCTTGCCGGGTTATTTATTACTTCGACACTCCTGCATTTGGGATAAGACATCAATTCTTTGCCGGGTTATTTATTTATATTTCTTTATTTATGTGATTAGTACTTAAAAGTGCATTCTTATTAAGGTTTTATATCATCATATTGCACTTAAAGTATCATTAAATTCCCTAACTTAAGCATGTTTTATAATAATAAGTCTAATAATATAGATAACTTTAATTTATGGTAAATGCTTATTTTAAATGGAGGCATATTTCACAATTCAAATGATTGATTGATGTGATTAACTATTGAAAGTGAATGGACAAAGAAAAGGCTAAACTTAGAGAAGAGATGCTGGTTCAATTCAAACACGAACATTATTCGGTTATTGGATCATAGTTGGAGCTGTAAACCTTGGATTTAGGTCTGGTTTATCTTGATGGAAAGCTAAGACATAGGCTTAAAACATTCATGAGTGTCTAAGACTCAATTCCACCATTTTAGAGTTCAAATCTTAGCATCAAAAGAGAAGTCAGAATCTATCTTGCAGCCTAGATATTGTTCAGTATTCAGTCCACATCTCGAGTTCTAAAAGTTCAACTAAGCTCATTCATTTTCTGGTGGAAAGTTGAGACAGATGACCACTTTGCCAAATTTTGACTGTAGCAATGCCATTTTGTTCAGACAACAAATTCATACCTAAACCACCAAGTAAATAGTTGGTCACTAAATTAATAGTTAATTATCAAATAAATAGTTCTTTTTAGCCTATTAAAGGAGGCATTTACCATATATTTAGACATCTTGATTTTCATATTAAGATCTTGCTCTTGCTTTCTTGATCTTAAAAATAAATTGATGCTTTTTTAGTATTTTCTAATGATTTTGATGTGCTGATATTAAAAATAAAAAAAATCTTAAAAAAAATTCATTTTGATGTATTTTGCAAGCAAAAAAACTATTGTAAAAACATCTTGCACCACAATTTCAAACACACACTTAAGGCCATTTGGAACTACGTTCTAAACGGCGTTACACAAAATTTTGAAAAAAAAAATTTCTTAATTTTTTTTGTGACTTTGGATCATTTTGATATGCTAATGTCAAAAATAATTTTTTTAAAATAAAAAAATATTATTTTGATTCATTTTCAAGTGAAAATCACTTTGAAAAGCAAACACTATTACATTTTCAAACACTACTTTAATCTAAGCGGATTCTGATTCAAGCGGTTGTAACACTATCAAATTCTAAACTCAAGCACGTAAAGTAAAATAGAGTCTAGAACCAAAGCTATGAATTTATTATCAGACTAAATTAATATAAAAAAGAAATGGCATATTCAATCTGGATTTGAGGTTCAAGTTTGGCAACTAATATTTTTATCAAGTGGCATATATGTGTTTAATTACCATCATTTTCACAATCATACAAGTTTTGATCATGATATAGGTTTGATGTAGATTTCTCCAATTAATTAATGTATGAGGGTGAAATTGTAATATTTCTTGTGGTCGTGTGATTCTACACATCCTGGCACTAAAATAAAATAAACAACTTTACTTTGCATCTTATAATTTGATAACATGATATTATTAGAAAAACCAGCAGCCTGCTGGAGGACTAGTTTACTTAGTTACTATTGGTTAATTTACTATACACAACAATATTCAATTTTCTATTTTATTTTTATTTTAAGTATTATTGAGGATGATAATTTCACTTGAATATGATAATCATTAACATGAACCGATCTAAACAAGTTGCTTTTTTTCATAGTTATTTATTTAATGAGCTATGAATAAGATATGAAATATATATTACTCTTTTATTTTATCTTGAATTATAAATAGTACTGAAAAAAAAACTATAGGAAAGACACAGAGTATACTATAATAAAAACCTCATCCTGAGGGTAATACAAGCATAGTTTATTTCTAAACCTATATTTTGAAGTAGAATTGATTATTTTCAGTTCAGTTTGGTTTTTATATAAAAAAAAACAACCAAACCGAATTTTTTTAAAATAAAACTGAAACTGGTTCAAACTGACCGGTTTCGATTCGGTTCGGTTTTTTAGAACAAAAACCAGTTCAAACCAGTTTGGCTTGATTTTTTCCGGTTTGGCTCAGTTTTTTGATTTGGCTCGGTTTTGGAATTTTTTCAGCTTGGCTCGGTTTTTTTCAGTTTTTTCAGTTTGGGTTCGGTTCGGTTTGGTTTTTTCAGTTTCAGGCTTATAAAACCAAAACCGAACCGAACTGGTTGGTTTTTTTAAAATTCTAATCGGTTTAATCGGTTTTTTTTTAAGTTTTAATTTTTTCGGTTATGTTTTTTCTTATTTTCTTGATTTAATCGATTTTTCGGTTTTTTTGCTTACCCCTTCTCTATGAAGCTGAAGCTTAATGAAAGCTATTTTCATTATAGAAAAAAAGGTAAAACTGGGGTTTAAGCTGTCTACACCACTGAAGGAGGGGCTTGGGATGATCAACAAAAATATAAGAAAAAAAAAAGGTTAAATAGATAATTCTTAGAATTGAGGGGATAAATCTAAATATCCAAAATTAAGAGCCAAAAATGTCGACTGGATATCAAAGCATTAAAGGCTGCCATTTACATAGACGCCTTCCTTTTTTTAATACTTCTCCCCAACTTCATCCGCATGCCATAATTAAATCATTAAGCAACCAATAGATGAAACAATTAATTAATGATGTAGAATTATAATATTCAAAATTCTTTCAATATAGAAGTGGTAAGAAAAGAAAATAATAAAAAAAAAACACTACTAGTTAATACCAACTTTTCTAAATTTTTATAACGTACCATATATATTCCCCCTCCCCTCTCATATATATATATATATATATATATATATATATATATATATATATACACACACACATTTGTATTGATAAATGAATCTCAATTTAATACAAAGCAACCCCACTCTTCCACCCTCTCTCTAATTGTTGTTGTTGTTGGAGAAGAAGAAGAAGAAGAAGAAGAAGAAGAAGAGCCTTTTTTCCTGGTGAATATGGCAGCTGAGGTGAGTTCTCTGGTAAGGCTTTCTAGTGGATACAAGGATGACAGGAATGCCGGGAGTGAACCCGGTGGAGCAAAATCAACAGCTTTGATAACCAGGGACTTGCTTGGTGGTGCTACTTTAGAGACTGAATCTCTAGAATTGGACCTTGATTTGCAAGTGCCAAGCGGCTGGGAAAAACGGCTGGACTTGAAGGTATTGGTGTTCTTATCTGGGTTCTGTTTGTTTCTTGAGAAAATAGCAAGGAAAAGAACATCAAAGGGTTTGAAGATCCTATGATGATCATCATAATCTTTTGAAGGTTCATGAGATATACTTTTTCGGGTTTGTTTAACTTCTTGAGAGTATCTGGTTATATATTCCTAGGAAAAACAGAGTTTTTTTAACGTACGAAAATATATTTTATATATGTGTTTCATGACATTTACTTATTATGATTCTTATTTCTTTTCCCTGTTTTCTTTGAAGGTAGAAATCTTAAGGGTTCTACAATTTCCTTCCATTTATGCAAATACATCTTCTTATTACATGGCTGCACTTAAATGTTTACTGATTTATATAATTTGAATTTCTCTGCTTTGTTTGATATCCTCTGTTTGATTTCCGAGAAACTGGAGGAATAGGAAATGAGAGTCCAATCAATTGATTTTCTTTTAGTGCCAGCTTTTGGCTTTCATGGGAACTATATATGCAGAATTTGATATGCAGACAGAGGCTTTCTTTAAGTTTTTCTGAGAAATTTAATTCCCTAACTTTTCCAGCAATCAAACAGTTTTATTTATTTCTAGGAGTAATCAAACATTAGATTACTCCCCTTTTCTTTTCTTTCTTTCTCTGTTTTTTTTTTTTTCTTTTTGGTAAAGGGTTTAAAGTTCTACGCATCCTTTCAACATGAATAATAATCAAATGCTATAGTGCCATTAAATGCTCTTCAATGCCTAGCAACTTGTAAGTTATTTCCTCCACCTTCTCTTCAATAAATTCCGATCATCTATTTAATTTCTGATATACTTCAACTTCAGAATTAAATCCATCATTAATGTCATGGCCAGTAAAAAAAATCAATTTTCTTTCTTATTAATCTTTTATTTTATTGGTTGCAGTCAGGAAAGGTTTACTTGCAAAGATGCAACCCCTCAAATTCACCCTCATCATCCTCAGATTACAGGCACCAAACCAATCAAACAGTGGCAAAGCTTCAAGATTTAAATTTCCCGCCTTCACCCTCCAAGACGACATTAAACCTTTTTGATGAAGGTAACTTGGAACTGAAGTTAGTCGCATCACCATCGTCAAGCAGTTACCGTAGTGTTTGCACTCTAGATAGTGTAAAATCGGCACTCGAAAGAGCTGGGAGAGAACTAGGAAGGAAGCGATCCGCATCGCTATGGAAATCATCAATGTCACCTCCGTATTCATCATCATCATCATCCTGTATAAGAGAAATTCAAGAGGGGGGAAATGATGAGAAGCTAGGAGCGCCATCCCCAGTTGCGGCAGGATGTCCCGGTTGCTTATCGTACGTGGTGATAATGAAAAACAATCCAAAATGTCCTAGATGCAATTCAGCTGTTCCCATGCCAATGGTGAAGAAGCCTAGGATCGATCTCAACATATCAATTTGAGATTATTGCTGTCAAAATTAGTGATAAAAGGCTTGAGATCGATTAACTGGATGTTAATTTATGACTTTTGTGAATGATAGATGGAATTTGAAGGGGGGCTGAAAAGAATAGGAATTAATGTTATGTAAAGAAGATTTTATGGTTTCATTAGGCATATCAAATGGTAGAAAAAATATTTCATCTTCAACCCTTCCATATGCCAACAGTGAAGGCGGCTTATTTTATTGTTTTTAGGAACTAAATGGCTCATGTGTAACCACGTGTTGTTTCTTTTATTCGTCTTTTAATATTTGTAGACATTTCAACTGTTTCATCTCCAACGGCCTTTCACACGAATTCCTTGAACATTAAAACTTATGCGTGTTTCATGTTTAAAGCAATTAATTAACTACCAAAATTATGCTGAAATATTCTATCAATATTTAAATATTGATTTCTAATTTTACCAATGAAATCATGAACGATTACTGTATGCTATAAAACTTATCATAAATGATTTCTCTTTCACGGTTCATTCTATCAGTATTATAATCACTGATAGATTTACGAATAAAAAAAACACGCTGAACAAAAAATATTTATCGGCATTATTTCGTTGACATTTCCATTGGTAAAGATGGCATATCACCGATAAAAAAAAATCATTTATAATTCCATCGGTGATTTATTTTCATGTTACCAATGAAATTAACTTATTGGTGATTAAATAGTGTTAGTGACATTTCCTATAATTATTTTTCCAACTCTCTAGAATTTTTTGACATACCTTTTCCATTGATAAGTCCATCAGCAAGTTGTTAAAATATAAATTTTTTAAAAAATCTAATAAACAGAGTAGAAAAAAGTTAAAAGAAAATACAAAAATCAAATATTTATATAGATTTAAATTAAAAAAATTTAAATAAAAATAAAAATTAAATACATATTACAAATTTAAAAATTCATCAGTTTAAATACAGAAGAGAGGGGAGGAGGAGGAGGAGACGGATCTTTGCTAGGACTAGGGGTGATAAGGTGGACCACATATATCACCTATGTGTGATTTCAACTCCATGTATAATCTTTGGAGTTCGATAGTCTCAACATTAAGTCGTTCTGTCTGAGCAACATGATAGGTCGTCTGAGATACAACTTGTTGTTTAAAATCACGTGGAACTCTGGAGATTAAGTGCTTGGAGTTGATTGCGAGCATCTAACGGCTGAAACACTTTGGGTCGTCTGTAACTCCTCGACCGTAGTGTTTGAGATACCGTAAACTTGATTTTTATTAGGTTCACTAGACAATCCTATTTCCAACCACAAATCTAGATCAAGTTCTGGATGGGTCGAATGATTGCCTTTGTATCTCTCCTGTAACCAAGTGTTATATGTTTCCTAGAAAAAAAAGTCAGCTAATTCAAAAAAATAATAACATAAAAAAAATTGTTGAAATCTAACATACCATGAACTTCTGAGCTCGACTATCCATGAGTTGTTGCATCCCTTTCTGATGGTCATCATTTTGCATGTGAGTTTCTATAAAAAGAGAGAGGCTACTTGTGACTCATCTGCCTGTTCATGGTTGTCACCTAATGACTCATGGTCATCAGAAGTGCTGTTGAAGAAATAGCAACAATCTTGTCTATACGATGCACTACTAACTTAACTACCCATAATTGAACGACCTATAAATACGTATTAATAATATATAGTCACAAACCAGTTAATTTTATTTATGACAATTCCTTGTTGCTGTCAATTTATAAATTAAAAAAAGGAACCTCATAAAAATATGAGGAATCAACTAAGGTTTTATTTTTGCTAACAATTTGGTTAATTTGTAAAACTTTCAAAAATTATATAAACTAGCGATTTGACCAAAATTAACATGTGTTTTCTACAGACAAATTATTTGTATAATTAATTTCACAACAATATAAATCACCATTTTAACCAAAAATAAATTACAACCTATGCAATCAAACTTCCATCTTCTTTAACTACCCGGACATATAATTCTTACTATAATGCTTTATTAACTTCTCAAATAACAAATCAATATTTTGTATCTTATGTGCTTCCTCTATATTGAGAGAAAACATTTCCCACCCTCATTTCACTTCAAACTTAAACACGTCCGTGATAACTGCACACGAGTCTTTGTGATTCGTCAAACCTAAAATTGTTGGAATCTATGCAAAATAGCATTTGATATATATTGCGTTCTTAACTTCTGCACTTAAACTTCAAATATGTAGCTGGCATAAGCTATCCCATCACGTACACCTACTACCTTTCTATTCATTTTACCTAAGCTTTTCTTAGTGCCTTGCAGATGAAATTTTTCTCAAACCTGTAATTTCTATACCTATTTGCTTTTAAAGATTCTTCTAGTACTATGATTCAGAATCTCTTCACAGATTTATAATGCCTGGCTTATTGGCTTACAAATAAAGTTTTGCTCAAGCTTTTAAGCAACAATATTGCTCATTTTATTTCCATATTAATTTTTAGTATTCTTCCACTTTTTTCTATCTTTTTTTTTTCTCCCCATTCATTGCTATCAACAAGCACATACACTCCTCAATATATTTAATAAAAACACAATAAAAACATCAAAGATAAAAACACAATGACAATTGTTTTAAGAAAAGGAAGAAGAACTCCGGCCTCATACACATCCCCAATGACAAGTTGTAAGCAATGAGTATCACCGACCAACAAAAATAAAAAGCAATAAATGATCTGAATGGATTGAATCTATTTGTACATAACCCAAGATATAAGTTTCTTGGTTCCATTGAAAACTAATGATTCACTCTATTAAAAAATTTATAGACTTCACCATTAGAAGGGTAAACCATGACTCCATGCACCACATCATGTAAATGATGTCATATGATGTGCTCACCAGTCTTTGAAAACATAAATAACCTTTACATTCTAAGAGTGATTAGAAAGTATCGAAGTTTTCTATGTGCGACAACAACCCTTCCCCTGCCAGTTTTAGGTATATAACGAGCATACCCACAGGTTCTGTACTCGGTCAAATCTTTATTTTCAAGGTAGTACAACATGCAAAAGTCTGGACACATGTCAATTTTCTAGTATTCTAGGCCAAAGGGTTTCATCATAGACTTAGCAATATAAAAGCTTTTTTTCAGCCTATTACCTTAAGGTAAAATACTTCTCACTTATTCGATGATTCTATCGTAACCAACATCACTCAACTTATAATCTGACTTGAGGTGAACACTTGTGCAATAACCAATAATTTACTATGATTTGCACACACATCCCATAATAGTTCGTTAGAATATTTCAAAAGATTAAAAAACTTGGTTGCGTCTACATCTGATTCTTCATCTACGATTGAATATTCACCTGCATAACCCTGATTCATTCTCATCGCATCTATAACCATATTTCTATAAGGATTACTATTGTCATCTACAACTCCATGCACATTGTTAGAATAGAAGTTGACCCAACCATCTTATCTACCGTGGTCTCATAAGAAAACCGACACAAGTATTTCTCCATGAAATCTTTTTGTAGAAGATGCATTGTTACTACATCTGGATTGATAAACTTTTTTTATTTTTACATCTCTTACATGGACATCTAATACCACCCCCACTAATATTTCTCATATTAGATAATGTGTAACTAATAAAACCCTCGACCTCATTACAATAATCCATCATATACAATCCTTCAAGTGAAACTCAATACATCCAAGAACGATCATCTATTACTTATATCAAACCTATATAGAATATTGATGACAACATGTATTAATTAATTATGTGAACTAAATAAATTAATTCACATTGGTTTAACTCAAACTTATTAAATCTATTTTAACACTACTCTTAAATCAGTATCAAATATCTAAACAAATTCAAATTCCTTCATATTTACCAGAATTTCCAACTCAATAATAAAATTGACAAAATATGAAACATATCCATTAAATAAACCATTATTTATTTCATTATAAAACACCTAAGTCACAAAATCAAAATCAATTTCATCAAATTACAAAATATACAATTTTTTTATCTCAAACAAACCTTAACATGTACAAATCATACATTCATGAAATAAAATTCTATGGGAAAAAACTATAAAACAAGTAAATACATAGACAAACTAGATATACTATAAACAATAAAAATTAACATTTTAAAAATGAGTTCAAACAAAAAATGGGTAATTTTGCTTACTTGATGTGAGGAATCCAAAAAAAAAATGAAACTAGAAAGATGCTCACAAAGTGAATGTTAGGGTGGCCATATTTTATGGTGATGAGAGTTTGATTTGTTATTAAATGAAGGGGGTTGTCTGCTATTTTTTGCAGAGAAAAATAAAGGAAGGAGAAGAAATGGAGGAGGGGGAGATGGGGTCGCTCGCCAGGTCATTATTTAATATTAATGATAGATTTACAAACAAATATTACCAACAAGTTTATTTTTATCAGTAATACTGTCTATAAAAATAACACGTCATTGTATTTTTTCTTTTAATTCCTTATTCTTTTATTGCAATTTTCTTGGTATACATTGATGAAAGTTGTCGTAAGTATATACCAAGAGACATAAAAAAGAACTAGTTTATTTATAAATTCACTGCAATTTCTGATAGAATTTTGATCATTGATGTTTCATTTGTATTTGTTAGTTTTATGGTGATAATTTATTGGATTTATATCAGTTAAATAATGCACGCACCTATAAATTCATCGTTAAATTCAATGCAATTTACTGACAGAATTTTAACTCTTGATATTTTTGTTTTTGTTATGGAAATGATTTATCGGATTTATGTCAGATAAATAATGCACACACCTAGAATTGCATGTCCATAAATAGACGCTGAACATCACCAGTCACTCCCTTGCCATTAAGGAACTCTGACCCAGCAAGGGGCTAAGGGCGTAGAATTTCATATAATAATAATGTCTACTGTTTATGTTGTGTTTCTTGCAACTTGTTTCCTAGATAAAAAAATAATAAAAACAGCAGCTAATTAATTAAGAAATATATTTTACCTAAGCATATCAATCCAGGTACGGAAAAGGAATTTAATTTCTGTAGGCAAATGTTGCCTTCAGATTATGAAATTCACCGGTGATTATCGAGGATTGATAATTTGTCTTTGTAAAAAAAAATATTAAAAAAGAAATCAAGACTCTTAAATAGAGCAATCTGATCCAACTAAGAACAATTAAGAGGTGAAAATCACTAGGGTTTAGTTACAATTAAGAGAACAATTAAGAGGTGAAAATCACTAGGGTTTAGTTACAATTAAGAGCAATCTGATCATTAATCTAAGATCGTGACTTGTACCCACCACGCATACTTAATTTCGTGTGGTCCAGAATTTAGCCATCTGATTAATTATATGGTTAGGGCACGAACTCAAATTCCGGTACCGACTCTCGGTGGATAATAAAGAGGGATAAGGATGTGAAAAGGGAAAAATGACAGTATGCACCCACACACTTTGTCAAATGATGAGATTTATGGTACTGCCTGAGGCTAATTATGGCATTTATGAGACCAATTCATTAATACACCTAACTGGCAATAAATAAGGAATTAATTCTATCATCACGGCCTTAAAGCTTGCCCACCTACCCTCCCTCTCATGTGCTTATTTCTTCTTAATTCTCCAAATAGCAGTCTCTTCTTTCTGTGATCAGCGATGCTATATCCACTCACCTGCCACAGCAATGCATTGGATCTGCCTGTGCACACACACTTTAGCAGAATGCCCATTTATTGCTGACGAAAGATATACATGAACTTCTACATAAGCTCGGCGTCAGAAGGGGAAAACAAGAGTGATAAGAATCGAAAGGATTCGAAACTTATAGGCACATTGCAGATTAGAAATCCTTCGCGCAAGTTATTATAAATGTACACTAGACCTGGTAGAAATCAATGCAAGCCTCTTGGTATGAGGTAGTGATTTTGTTCGCTTTTGTGTAGAAAAGGTACGGATCATGATCATGCCTTGTCTAGTGATATTCTCTTGGTGGGGCAGAGTTTATTATTATTATTATTATTATTATTATTATTATGGTAATGGTTACTGGTTTTGAGATAGGCTACACGTTTCAGTGATGCTAGTCCGTACAAGAACAAAGAATTAGAACTATGGGGTTTTCAAATTAATTCTAAGTTAACTAAGACTCTTTTTTTCGTTGTTATGTAGTTAATCTTAGTTTTAGAATTAGATTCATTGATTTTAAAGATTTATATGAATTAATTTTTTGGGAATTTTTTAAAATTAAATTATTTTGATTTTATCATTCAACATTTGATTTATTGTAAATTTATCTTCATATTTTTTTTCATTTATTTTCTATTAAGGTATCTTGTTTATTATTGTTTTACAATTTCATTCTTCATAGGTGTTTTTTCAAATTAACTCTAAGTTAACTAAGACTCTTTTTCATTGTTGTATTTATTTGTCATTAAAAAAGTTGGTCAATAGAAAATACTTTCCAGTCAAAGAAAAATTTAGTTTGGTTTTCAGGAAAGTGTTTTCCTTTTATTTTGAGCGGAAAATACTTTCCGGAAATTGTAAAAAATTTAAAAATGTCATATTATTTGCTTACTATATCAAATTTGATCCTCAAACTTTTGATTGCTATATATATTTTGTTTTGAATATTTTTTTTCAATTTCCCTTAGTTAATTATGCTAGCTCAGATTCTTACCCAAATTCTTGAAAAGATGAGTATTTAATGGAAGTCATGATTCTCAGTTAAAAGTCTTACAATACAAGGAACATATGGTCATACTTGATGCAAAAAATTATAAATGGCACATACAACCGAAGGATTGGTTCTATTCGTTAAGTGAATATGGATAGGTTTTCTACTTGGTCTCAAAGTGTCTCAGATCTGCCCAGTAATGGCCCTCATAAGAATAGTATGGGAGCATTGCAAGGAATAATTAAGTCCTGTATGCCCACCATTACCAAGCAAGCACTCAGATCTGAGTTGGAAGTTTCACGAGTCTTGAACCCTGACTAATAATCATAGGGCAAATCATTAATTCTTCACCTATCCTAGAAGCTTGAGTATGATCTAAAAAATCTAAAGCATGTGATGCATGAAAGCATTAATCCATATTCAAAACAAAAATGCATGAGCAAAATGTGCAAAAATTAAAACATATAAGCAAAATTTAAAGAAAATACATGTGAAAAATAAATACACAAATCAAATAATTAAAAAAAACAAACAACAAAGCTTAGTTCACGGAAATTCCCTGGTAAAGTCATCAATATGTCGCACGTGTACGACGTCACAGCGATCATCCTCTTGGATCAGCATCCTTTCGTCGGTAATTTTTTGTCCATCGGTAATAAAAAAATAAATTTATCCGCTTCATTTCGTCTATATATCCCTTGATAATAATATTTTTTTATTACCAATTCCATCGGTAATTATTTAAAAACATTTAAAAAAATTCATTTTATAAAATTATAAAATAATTAAATTAACATAAATTAACACTGTATAATATATACTCAAAATGCTTGGAAAAAAAATAAGAAAATCAACTCAAACAAATTTGCAACAAATAAATAAAACGAAAAAATAAATTCAACTAAAAAAATTCATATGAAAAAATGAAGTTGCAATTGCAAAATATTTAAAAATCCTATAAATAAATCAACTAAAAATTGATCTCATATGAAAAAAATCTCACAACAACATTTATACAATTATTAAGAACAAAAATAATTAAAAATAAAATGAAAAAAATATAGTGAAAAAAATCATGAAAAAAGAAGAAAAAAGAAAAATCTTACCTTAATGTAGTTGCAAGTGAAGCTAAGGAGAGAGAAAAAATTTTGTTAAGCATATTAATTAAAAAAAAAAACTAAGAGGATAAAAGAAGAAATAAGAAGAAGACATACCCAAGCATGGAAGAAAAGAGAAGGAGATGAGGAGAGAAAAGAAGAGAAAGAAATAGATATTGATGTTTTTTACATATAGTGAAGAAGAATAATAATAATAAGAAATGAGTCTGTCTCTTGTGAAATAAGTGGATTCAGGCTTTTTATTGAGGTGTGTTACCGACAGATTTACCGACGGATAATTAAATATTAATATTTTTTAATTATTCCATCAGTAATTCCATCGGTAATATTTAATTTAAATTTTCAATTTTGTAGAATTTTTTCAGAAATCGCCAACAATTACCGACAATTTTTCAATCCGTCGGTGATTCCGTCTGTAATATTTAAATGAAAATTTTAAATTAATTGATTTTTTCAGAAAACCGCCAAATAACATCAACGACTTTTCAATCCGTCGGTGATTTTGTCCATAAAGAACAACAATTAATAGTGCAATTGAAAAGTGAACAGTTTTGGAGCTCTCTGGAAAATATCGACAGAAAATTCCGTCGGTAATTCCGTTGGTAAAAATGACACGTCATTATTTCTTTTGATTTATTTTAATTTTTTTCCCACGGTAATTCCCTCGGTATATACAGAGAGAATATTTCCGTCGATAAAATCCCTCGAAAATTTATCAACAAAATTATTCCCTCGGTATTTCTGTTTGTATTTATCAATTTTCTGATAGTGTTCATTTAACAAAAATTAGTACACATTGTTATTTATGAAATGCCACCAAGCTGACCATGATACCTGTCAGAACCTAATTTTAGACACCCCCCCAGTATTGTTTTATAAAAATACATATTTTTTACTCAAAGAAATCCAAAAATATTAGAAATTTAAAATTCAAAAATACTTTCAAGACATTAAAAGATAAGTTTTTAAGCTGCAACAGACCAAAATACCAAAAGAACAACTAGATTGGGATATTTTAACAAGATAAGTTGAAGAAAGACTTAAAAAAAAGAAAGAAAGTAGAGGTTAAAATCTAAAATTGAAAGAATTAATTAAGTTTAAGGACCTAATTAAATTTCAACAGGTTTAATTGACTTATTTAATAACTTAATTGAAGGAAAATTAAGTTTAAAAGTCAATCGGCAAAAAATTGGAAGAAGTAATTAAGTTTAAGGACTTAATTAAACTTCTAATGGGTTTTGTGAATTCAATCAAGGACTTAATTGAAGAAAAATAAAGTTTAAAGGCCTCATTCAGATTATTTTTGCAAAGACTAGAAGATTAGGGACACAATTAAAACTTTGAAAGGTTAAATTGGTGTAATCAAGGGTTCAATTGAGAGAACTTTGAAGATTAAAGGCTGATTGAAGGTTAAATTAAATAATATCAAGATCAAGGATCAAAGTGCAAGAGGCATGTGAATTCGGGGACTGAAACTAATCAAATTAGGGATCAATTTTAAATAAATTGAAAGTTTAATGGTTGATAGGGGTCAAGTTACACAATCTTGAAACTAAGGACTAAATTTTAAAAGGCACTCAAGTTAAAGGATTTAAATCAAGGTTTACAGGGGTGCAATTATGATAATTAAAGAGTTTTAAGGTCAATTAAGAATACATATGCTGAAATTAAAAAGACAAGGATCAAATTGCAGTTTTTCAAAACCTTAATTAAAAACCTTAATTTCTAAGGCTTAAACAAACAATGTGTTGTTTTTTTTTTTAATGAAGAGACTAAATGACATATGGTCTTATCCCTGTTTATCATCTTTTTTAATAGACAAAAGCTGATTGAGATGTTATTTTTAAGCGAATGAATGTGGCATTTCTAACCACTTTAGGGGCTTCAATTTCCACCACTAAACTAAGAAACATCTTCTTTAGAAGAAGTAGTTACTCCCATAAACTTTTACATCTCATTTGCTTTAATAATATTGACAACATCTTATTTCTAGTCAGCCTCCCCCGCGTTGACTGATGCGGGACCAATCTTCCAATAAATAAATGGGGAGTTCTAAAACTGAAAATCAGATGATGTTTGTTCCAAAAGGTAAATATGCATCCCCTCTACATGATTCATGTTTACTTATGACATAATTATATCCTATTTGTCATGATGATCTCGCTAAAGTAGCTCACTTAGTCAGCTATGACTGAAGAAGAAAAATTCATTTTTGAGTAGACTTTATGGCTGCCTTCTCTTAATATATTTGAGATCATAAAAAGACAAAATGAACCATAATGCACTTTTATAGGGAGTTTAGAGGAAATGATGAGGAAGAATCTTTTATAAACCACCCATCTTGTGTAAAATCACCATGGTTTTACAACTTCTGATTTTAGTTTGCTTATAAAAAGGTAAATGTTGTTGAGAATAAAAGAGAGAAGAAAATGAAAGAGAGAACAGAAAGGAAAGTAAAGATAAAATAGAAAGGAATTAGTGAGTAAATAGATATTAAATATAAAGCAAATTGTGTGGAAATTTGAAGAAAGAAAGGAGAAAAGAAGAAGTTCATGCAAGCTAAAGATTAAAAGCCAAGAACAAGGGGAAAGAAACAACAAAACCCAAAAAAAAAGAGCTATATTACTTAAAAAGTTATACCTAAACTTTAGTGAGATGGTGTAGCTAGCTCACCTCTCCTTTAATGTCTTCCATGTCAAGATCTTTGTTTATTTGTTATTGATTCTATTGATTTTATTTTAGCTTAGAACCTATGTTTAGCTTTTTTTTAATAAGATTTGATATGCATTTGTTCAGAAAATTAAGTTCAAAATAGTTTTCAATATATAATTTGTTATTCTTTTATTGTTAAAACATGTAACTAGTATGTTTGAATGTCATTTTTTAGGTTTTGAAGTTTATATTGATCATTTATTTTTTTTTTATTGAATGCATTGATGTTTGTTTTGCCTAGACTTTGCTCTTAATTTTTTTTTTGACATAATGCTGAGTTTAGCTAGGTTTTTGTATATGATAAAGATGATGAAAGAAAGAAAAAGTCAAAACTAATATAACAGTGTTCAAGGATTTCAAAAATGCACTACTGGTTTTTGTTGAAGATGTAGATGAATTCTTGTTTTGTTTTTTTTACATGTTTTCTTTAAGTTTTGAAGTTCTAGCAAGTCAGTATAAGCACGTTTGAAATAGGTTTGATAGGTTTAGGCTTTTATTTTGAGGTTTTTGTTAGTTTCTGGGTTTATGCCTTTGCTAGGGGTTTCCTAGGTTTTCTTTGAATTTTTTGGTTCACGTTTTTGGTATTCTTGAACCCAAATTTAGGCTTTCTTATGTTTTGGCATTTTAGCCTTTCTGATAAACTTCAATCAAAGCTATAACTCATAATTGATCATTATGTGCCTCTCTTTTTTTTAACTTGTTTTGGATCAATCAATTTTTAGAACCCTTGAATGTCTAGGTTAGGGTTCTTCGTTGTCAGGTCATTTTGGTGAAGATCAGAGCTTATCATTGCTATTTGATGGATGATTATACACTAGATCTTGATGGTGCATCTTTCTATACTTTTGTTTATCGAAATCTAGTCTATTATTTTTTCCATGTTTCTAGGTTGATCGGAGGTGTTCTTTGTGTTCTTGGCTATTTCAAACAAAATTTCTCATTTGATATTTGTTTCTGAGTGTCTTTCCTTGGACCTTGTTCTTGGGCCTGGGCCGGGCTAGGAGGTCCAACCCACATGGTTGGGATGAGCCCATTTCAAGCTTAAGTAATGTTTAGCTTGTCATTTTTTTTACAAAGGGAAAAGTACATTTTTTGTTCCCTAGGGTGTGTTTGGCAAACATGCCCTAACGAGTTTTTGACAGTTTTTTTTACTGAATTTTTCTTGTTTGGCCAGACAAAGCCTTATATATTTTAATTTAATTTTTGATTTTTTTCAAATGACCATTTTGCTTCTTTTTTTTTTTGTCCCTCACTTTTTTACCCTCTTATATTTAATCTTTGAGATTATGACTTACATGTGAGGTGTTTTTCCAGTGTTAAATAAACTAGCTTTTCTATTATTATTATTATTTTATTATTAAAAAACAACAAAAATACATCTTCTAAAAAATACATTAAATATTTTTATTTGTGCATGGTCAATTCTCTCAAATAAATATCATATTTGTGTAAAACAAATTACATTTATATATTGAATTTTTTATATTTAAAAAAGAATTACATTTTTTATATTTTTTTAAATATAAAAAATTCAATATATAAATGTAATTTTTTTACGCAAATATGATATTTATTTGAGAGAATTGACCATGCACAAATAAAAATATTTAATGTATTTTTTAGATGTATTTTTTTTTAATGGCGTGAAAAATAGTTACACACACACTTATATTCAAGAAAAAATACAGGGTGGACCATGGATTCCTAAGTCGATTTTATCTTTGTATGTATTTTTTTATTTAATAAAAATTTTATTAAATCTATGAGAACTTGACCTACATTTTTTTTTAAAAAGCAATTTGTTTATTTTCAATTACAAGGATTATGAACTTATATGTAAGGCGTATTCCCGGTAGTAAAAAAATATGTTTGGATTTTAGAATAGTTAGGTTCGATTTATGAAACCATGGTCCACCATACTAGGGTGGATCTTTTTTTTACTAATGAACAAACCAATGGTTAGAAAAATAAGATAGTGCTTTAGTAATCAAACAAATAAACAATGCAGCTTACTTTAGATAGAGTGTACTAAGGATGATATTGTCTTCTTATACGCAGCGAGTCACCTTAACTAGATTATAAAGATTAGTTATGGTTCCTAGTGACTAGAATATTAGACGACGACTTCAAACCTTTTTAACTGATTAAGGAAAATAATTTTTTGTTCTTTCCACCCATACCAAAGGATGCTGATCCAAGAGGATGATCGCTGTGACGTCGCACACGTGCGACATAATGACGACTTTACTAGGGAATTTCCCGTGAACTAAGCTTTGTTGTTTGTTTTTTTTTTAATTATTTGATTTGTGTATTTATTTTTCACATGTATTTTCTTTAAATTTTGCTTGTATGTTTTAATATTTGCACATTTTGCTCATGCATTTTTGTTTTGAATATGGATTAATGCTTTCATGCATCGCATGCTTTAAATTTTTTAGATCACACTCAAGCTTCTAGGATAGGTGAAGAATTAATGGTTTGCCCTATGATTATTAGTCAGGGTTTAAAACTCGTGAAACTTCCAACTCAGATCTGAGTGCTTGCTTGGTAATGGTGGGCATACATGACTTAATTATTCCTTGCAATACTCCCATACTATATTATTAGGGCCATTACTGGGCAGATCTGAGACACTTTGAGACCAAATAGAAAACCTATCCATATTCACTTAACGAATAGAACCAATCCTTCGGTTGTATGTGCCATTTATAATTTTTTGCATCAAGTATGACCATATGTTCCTTGTATTGTAAGACTTTTAACTGAGAATCATGACTTCCATTAAATACTCATCTTTTCAAGAATTTGGGTATGAATCTGAGCTAGCACAATTAACTAAGGTAAATTGTCCAATAATCAACACTATTGGATTGCCACACATTACAAAGATAAATCATAACGTGAATAGCATAGAGAAGTTATTACCCATTATGGGATATGTAGATGAGGCCTTTTTTTAAAGAGAATACGAGAGGATTGCATAGTTGATGAAGTTCTTAGTACAAGCATCAACTATAAAAGCATTACTGAATTTTTCTGATCTTAATTATAGGTGTTTACCATTAGAAACTATGACACCCATATTGAAAGAGTATAATAGGATCCTATATTTTCTAAATGACAACTATAAGATCTACTTTAGGCAGTTTGAGGATACTACTTCAGAGATAACCAGACTATTATGTTTGGTAAAAGTTAGCTAGTGTGGGGTAGCTGATGAGGGATTCAGATGAAAAATCATTAAAACTAGAACGAAGAAAAACATGGAAGAGAAAAAAGGAAATGAAAGATACAAGATATTGGCATTTGCTATATTTGGGATCGTTTTATTTCTATCCAAAGTTAGAGTCACTAGTCTGGAAGTTGCAAATGCATTTGTGGAGTATGAGCACATTAAAATTAACCCTTCCACTGTAATTTTGGCTGAAACCTTGTTATCACTTAATCATTGTAGAAAGCATGGACAAGGCGTCATGAGATGTTGTGTTCCATTGTTTTATCTATAGATTATCAATCATATCAAAACACTGAGGGATATTTTTAACAACTTCTAGTGGCTTGATCTCCAACCACTAAAAATTATTATGGATGAAACTTGGAATAATCTGGATGAGAAAGCATAGATGGAGATGCAGCATTACCACAAAGAAACTTTAAGTAAAAAACACCTTGGATGAACAATACATCTTGCATAATGACCTGTGGTGGTAAAATATGGGTCCCATTGACTGAAATCACATGTTACATTGGTTATGCTCTTGAATTAGTAACAAGAAAACTTAATGGGATACAATATGTACTAAGAACCTTAGGTTTAGCTAATTTTATTGGATCATTTAGGAATCAGTCATCATTGGAAAAGCTCAAATTTATTAGTCAAGATTGATGAAGACTTTTTATGGTAAAGAAGGATGAAGGAAGTAAGTTTGAATCATCATTCAACCAAAATTACACATCTGGAGAAATAACGGGCTTTTTGGAATGATTAAATCTATGACTCCTAGAAATCCAAAATTAGAGCAGCTATAAAAAAATAAAGAAGGATCGGAAAGAAAAAGGATTGACAACGAGAAAAAGTAGAGAAAGCATGTCATCTCAGTGACCTTTGTTTTTTAAGTTTAGTTGACTTAACATATCCTGTATCTCTGTGATTCCCTTCAACTAGAACTTTGGTTCTATAACTATTAGGCGAATCATATTCTCACAACTATTCTCCTGTGTAACAATTTTTTTGTAGAGTCTTGTCATCTCAATGACTTTTTTTTTCTAGCTTAGCTGACCTGACATCCCGCTTCTTAACGATTCCATTCAACTAGAACTTTGGTTTTACATCTATTAGGAGAACCGTATTCTCATAATTATTCTCATGTGCAACTATTTTTCTGGTGGAGTCTTGTCATCTCAGCAACTCTTGTTTTCAGCTCAGTTGACCAAAAATCCTACTTCTCAGTGATTCCTTTTAATTAAAATTATACAAAGGCACCTTAACTGTTTTGATTTAGTCTGAAAAACTTTGATTGTAATTGTAGGGTTAACTTCCTCTTTTCTTGATTTCCCAGCTCAAATATTCTTTTTTTTTATCAATATTTAATTCATTTGAGTCTTATTCTGAGGAGTTTTCTGTAAAATAAACATTATGCAATGCTTTGGGGTTAAATGCATACATCATTACCTGGTTTGGAAATATAAGTCCCTTTTTTTTTCCTATTAACTCCTCTTTTTAATGTAAGCTTGTTTATTTGCTTGAATTTATATCCTTGATCTGGAATATGTTTCCTATGCTGCATCTCTTACCCACTTCATTCCTGGAAAGCAGTCTCCAACTTTGTTTCTTATGAGGCCTTTGCTTGCTTAACTAAATATGTGATTTGGCGTTGCCTTCTATTATACTTTTGTCTATTCTTTAATTGCCTTTTCATTTTAAGGGTATTTTAGTATTTTTCCAGCACAAAAATCCTTTTTCGAAGAAGAAATCTTTAAAAGACTTGGTTTTGTTCATGAAAACTAAAACTTTCAATGTATGCATCAAAACTATGTTTCAAGCAATTCTTCTAAAGGTTTTATCAGTTTTAAAGTGTTTGTTATCTTAGGTTAGGTTTTTACTATAGGTGACCTTCCGTTCCAGTTTTCAAAGAGGTTTCAAGAATTTACTTGAAAATCTATATAGAATCAAAGCTGGTTATGTTAGAATTTTCATTTTCCTTCCATGAATAATAACGGGTTGCTACTCATTTTATCACTTTCTGTGAAAGGTAAGATCATCGTTTAGTAATCCAGGTTGTGTGTACTTGATTAGAAAAGACTTTTAAAAACACATAATATAGGCTTTGACTATGGGCTATGAAAGAGATGGACATTTTGAAGCTCAAAAGGTGTTTAACGGTTTAAAGATTTAGGATCACTTTTTCTCCAGCCTCTTTTCTTTTATAAAGTAGTCTCATAAACTTCATTTAAAAAGACTCTCTTTCTCAACGAAAAGTCTTGCTTTAGGATCTTTACTTTTCTTATGCTATTTAGTTGGGGAGAATCATAAAATCATTATTTCTTTTTTCTTTTCTTTTCTTTCACTTTTTTCTCTTCTTTATTTTTGCTTTCTCTTCTTACTTCATTTTCTTCTTCTTCTTTTTTATGATGATGCCACTTATTACTGGGTTCTAACTTTTGTAGATCCATGAAAGTATTTCAGCAGTTTACTTTTTTTACTTACACATTTCTTTCTTTCCCCAGTATAGGATGTGATTCTAGTCAGGATCTACTCTTGATCTTTAGGGTTTTTATTTGTCCCTAGTGTAGGGTGTGATAATAGTTAAGGTTTTTACAAAGAAAATTTATTCAGGCTCAAATGAAAACCACATGTGATATATTTTTAGAATGTGAAGGGATAACAAAGATGACATTTTCTCATTTTAAACATGCATCGTTAAGATCGATACATTTTTTCTTTTTTCAAAAGAATTTGTTGGTGATTATAGTCACTCCTAACCATTTATCCATACAATTTAAAATGTCATTCAAAGATGGGTTTTATCTCATAGTTAGATTGGTTTGTTTGGTTTGGTTACCTCCCAATTAAGAATTGTTTAAATCTTATTTCAAGTATATTATGATCCATTCATCGTAATCATGCACAAAGCTAATTCTTTCTAGATTTTCAAAAAAAAGTATTTTAAATGCTTTGAGATCATGCAATTTTTAAAGAAATGTTATTTACACCAAGAATTTATGGCCAAACTTTACTTTATTAATTTGGAAGAAATTGAGTACATCATACATAAAATTTCTTTATAGAATCAGAATTTACAAGTCTAGCTAGATCTTTTTCATCCATTTTAGATAACATTATAGCTCCTTCTAAAGATGTAAGGACCCTTATAGTTTGGTGCTTATTTAATCTAGTCCTCTCATAATAAGGGCAATATTTTTTTCAGCACCAAATCTCTTTCCTGGAACACTCGAGGTTAAACTTTCTTGTCATATGCCTTAACCATTCTTTTCTGGTAGAGTTGATGATAATAGATCGCAATATCCTCTTTTCACTGATCATGTTTAGCTCTTCATATCTCACTTTGGCCCACTCAAAATCTATCAATACCCTTAAATGATGGGACTTCCACTTCCAAAGGCATCATTGCCTCTATCCCATATACCAAAGAATATGGGGTAGCTCCTATTAAAGTTTTGACTGTAGTGCGATATCTGTGAAGGGCAAACAATATTATCTCATGACAATCTTTATAGGTGACTATCATCTTCTTGACATTCTTGTTGGAAGCTTCTACAACACCATTCATTTTTGGTTTGTAAGGTGAGGAATTGAAATGTTTGATTTTTTATTTGGCATAAAGCTCTTTTATCATTTTTCCCTTGAAGTTTTAAGCATTATCAGTCACTATCTTTCCTGACAAACCGGATTGGCAGATCAAGTCCCTTTCTATAAACCTCTTCACCACTTTTTATGTTACATTATAGTATGAATTGGCTTCTACCTTTTTCGTAAAGTAGTTGATAGCCACAAGGATAAACCTATACCCATTGTTGGTTTTTAGATTGAAAGGCCCAATCACATCAATTTCCCACATCGCGAACCGCTATGAAGATGTTAGATTAAACAATAAAGCTAGAGGTACATTAATGTTATCACTATACACTTAACAGTTATGACATTTCTTGACATAGTTGATGCAGTCTTCATTCAGAAATGATCAGCTCTTTGTATCTTTCTCACCATCATATGCCCAATAAAGTCCCATCTTCAAGAAGTCATAATGCATTTCTAGCCTTAACCTCATTCAAACACCTCAGTAAGGTCCCATCAAATTATCTTTTATATAAGACCTCCCCGTCTAAGTAGAAATCCATAATCAACCTTCTCAAGGTTTTCCTATCCATTTTGGATGCTCCTACAAGATATTCTTGTATCTGCACAAAGTTGATATTGTAATACCAATGGTTTTCATCTACCTCTCCTTCAACTAAGCAATAATAAGATAAGAAATTTATAATTTCAATGTGTACCGACTGTACCCTAGTCTCGAAATCAATTCTAGCCATGGTAGCTAGTGTGGAAAAATGTCAGAAAACTAGTTCCCTTCTCTTTCTAGATGGATAAACTTTATCTCTTCAAACTCTTCAGCCAGTTTAGACAGGTATTCTTGATAGAGTCTTAGTTTTTCTTCATTAGTTTGCTAATATCCTTTCACCTAGCAGATAATCAACATTGAGTCCCTATATACATCTATCTTTCTCATATTTAGCTCTAATATAGCTTCCAAACCGAGGATGCAAGCCTTATACTTTTTTTTTATATCAACTATAAGAAATTTTTTAGATCAAAATAAAACATAGCTGTAAACTAGCAAGTCAACTGTACAGGCATATACAAACCAGAGAAAAGGAACAGACCCCCTTGAGAAAAGGGAACAGACTCCCTGAAATAAAAACCCTAAGCTAGCTGGTAAACCTAACCAACAAACATGAACCTTCACAAAGGAGAAACTTTGCATCCAAAATCCTTAATTACTGGAGAGGAACCCAAAATGCCAGCAAGAGGCCAAACATCAACAAAGGCTCTAGTAGACCACTTAGAACAAACAGAGACTAGCCAGAAGCCAGCAACGACAGGCAGTAACCAGACATTAAACAAAAACCCAGCAAAGAACCCAAAAAAAACCTGTAACAAACATCACCAGGGCTCTGATTGGAGCACCAGCAGAGGACAACCCAACCCAGAAGAACATCAAATAGGGACCGGTTAGGAGCAAACCAGCAACAAAAGGCACCCACCAAACATAAAACCTGCATCCAGTAACAGTTGGCTACTGGAAAGGAACCCAAAATTCTATCAAGACAGCAACTTCAGGCACAAACAAGTACAGATTGCCAGCCAAGCTGCAACAAGAAATTCACCCATGCAGAATAGATGCTTTGCAACCAACACATATACCAGCAACAAGATTTAGCCAACCAGAACAACAACTGCATCCAAAACACATAGAACCAGCAACAACAAAACAAAAATTGCCCAGATGATAGGGTATCTACACAAAGGAAAACACAAGACCAGCAAGTCTTCAAAATAAAACAGGTAAGAACCAAGGGATGACCCTTCCAATCAAACAGAAACAAATATCATAAAGTGGATGAGGGAGCAGAGTCATCTGAGCTACGTAGCGATTGGAAATCAATAGCAGGGGCCTTGGACTTCCTATACGATCCCAAACAAGGAATGGCTGCTGCTTTGCTTCGAGTGAGATATTGCCTCGTGGGAGGGGCTACAGCTGCAGTGACCTCAGCTACAGATTCATGTATTGAAGGAGTAGAGCTAGGGAGCTCGGTGGCAGCAGCTTTGGACCTCTTGTGACCAGGAGATTGGGGCCTCAATGCAACAACTATAGCAGCTTCAGTGGATATTGGATCCACTTGAGGAGTAACAAAAGGGCCTACACCGTACGGTTCCTGCTTCTCAACTACAGCTGTCTCTGCAGAGGGGCTAGAACTGGCTGAACAAGATGGAGTCTCATGCGGCCTCTTTTTACTTCTAGACTTGAGGCCTTTGGTGCAAGTGAGAGTTGAGTGACCTAGAGTCTTACACTGCTTGCAAATGCGTGGTAAAGATTCATACACAAGCTACAGAATCGAATTGGTGCCAATGGGCAAAATGACATTGACAAAGGATGGCAAGTTGGAGAGTAGGTCTACTTCAATAAGGACTCGAGCATAGGAGACCCGGGTCATTTGTGTAGTTAGGTCATCACAATGTACAGGCTTCCCAATCATGCTTGCAATTTTAGATAAACAAAAATGGTTCCAGCATTGTAATGGTAGATTAGGTAACCTCACCCATGTTGGCATTGTGGTCATATCAGGAGATTGAAAGTAAAAAAAAAAAGCAGACATTATTTTCAGGATAATAAGCCGACAAAAGACAACATATGAACTTGCACCTAAGACTTCTAACATCTCCAATTCTGATAAGAATGCAAAGATCAACCAACCTGAATCATGCATAGTGAAATGAGCTTTATGCTGCCAAGTTTGATTAATATACGTTACCAGATAAGCATACCCTGGGAATTTCCCAATCACATAGCCAATCAAGCAGTACTTCAACTTAACAACGAGTTCACTAACATCAGTTTCCTGAAGATGACATAAAACAGAGGATGTATATTCTGGAAAGTGGACAAGAGCAGGAGACTAAGAATTTGAAGTACTTGGTGGTGTGTCTGCAGGAGTACCTCTGCTACAACCAGGCTGAGCCTTATTCGTCACTGGTGATGCAAGAGTGGCACCAGCAGGGAAGGGAGTAACATCAAAAGGAGGGGGAGGAATAGAAGTCGGGGTAGGAGTGAGACCCCCTGAACTCGGACAGGAAACACTTGGGTGAACCCCAACCCGACATTTGGTATGACGGTCTGTAGCTAAATGGCTTACCTTGGAACTGCTAGAGGAGCCACTATTACGACCACCAGAAGAGTGATGGTTAAGAGATGGAGCAGGGGAACCTGTCTTGTACATGGTTCTGTTCTTGCGTTTGGACGAAACCCTAACGGCGCTGGAGAAATCAGTAAAATCAGCAAATAGAACTTTCATTCTAGGTAGAGTGAAGGTCGGAGAGGAGAAATTAAGCCTTGGTGAACCAACGAACAACTCCTAGACGGAACCCTAGGCGTGTGCAATGCAAATGTATGGCGTTTAGGTTGAAGCCGAAAATTTCCTTGGGCGGAACAAAGAGTTGAGGATTTAGCCTTAGATTTTATCATATTGATTGAAGAGAGAACTCTGAGGAGCAAAGGACAGACATGAGAAGAAAATTAGTGAACGAAGCGGGAAGAACACTGACGCCTAATAGACCGCTTCTCTCACTACACCAGGAGCTTCTCTCTCTTGACTTACTAAGAACTCTTTCTTTTATACTTAGTTGTATTATTGGTGCACTTAGATTGCAACTTCACTAAAATCGGGTGCTGTTTCTTATTATGAGAGATTATTACTGCATCAACTCCATTCCCACATATATTTATTGCCCCATCAAAATACATGGTCCACCAATCTAACCTATTTTCTTCTTCTTTAACTAATGACACACCTTTTTCAAGAAATTCAAAATCTAATGGCTCGTAATCTTCAATAGCATTGTCAGCTAGATGGTCAGCAATTGCACTCCCTTTCATAGCTTTCTTCATCATACACATTATGTCGTATTTTGCTAATAAAACTTACCATCTTGCAATTCGACTTGCTAGATAGGGTTTCTCGCAGATATATCTAAAGGGCTCCACTTTTAAATTAAAGCGTGTTTGGTATTGTGGTAGCTTTTGTAGTTGCGGTTTGAAAAAAGTAGTTTAATAAAAAGTACTTTTTGTGAGGTTGTTTCAAAAAAAATTAGTGTTTGGTTAAAACTGTTGTTGAAGTTGTGGTTTTAAAAAAAACAGTTTCTTGTGTTTGGTTAAAAAACTGTGGTTGAAATTGTGGTAGAAAAAAAAACAGTTTTGTGTTTGGTAAAACTGTGGTTCCAAAAACACTTTTCAAAA